>TARA_R110000772_G_scaffold17332_16_pt1 | contig 16095 bp, 5 predicted proteins | sample TARA_R110000772 | Tara Oceans TARA_R110000772 (sample SAMEA4397948) | marine metagenome | biome: Polar Biome; feature: [SRF] surface water layer (ENVO:00010504); material: water (ENVO:00002006), including particulate matter (ENVO:01000060) such as... | depth 5 m | reverse complement strand
ATTGATGAAGCTATTTATATAAGAGCTGGTCTTCATAACTTTAAGAGTACTGCTCGCATTAACAACGTGCTTAGAGCGAAGACTGTAACATTTGACACCACGCTTCCTGTACAAGATATTACTACTCCATTGAATGATGGGACAATGACAAATATCCGCATGTCTGATTTAGGCGTAGGTCTTGACCAAAACGGTTTCCCCAACCCAAAAGACCCTATAGGATTTAAAGGTTTTCAAAGAAGAGCCTCAAGTCATTATGTTGGGTTTAAGTCTAGGTTACGAAGTCAGTACGGTCAAGTGTACACAATACAACAACTACCTACTGGATGTATACTTCCTTCTACAGACCCAACAACTGGTACATTTATTAATAGTACAGATATAGTATTTGGTGGAGATACTTATATAGGAAGATATCAAGAGAAAAATACATTTTACCATTTTTATCAATGGATGCTAGGACAAAACGACCGTACTGAGTTTAACTACCACTTATACGACACCGTTCAACACGCTGCGTTTTGGATGAATACTGAACCTTTTGATACAACAGAATTCATTAACAGTGTACCTACCTCATTATTGAGTGCTCTAAGTGGTGGTGGTAGTGCAGTTGCTTCATTTTTTCAGAATTTAGTTACCCCTTCAGATAAGCATTCATTTGATAGATTATTTGCTAATGCTGCAGGCTCTGGTTTTTTTACAGTTAAAAATTCATTCATTCATCTTTGGCATTCAAGTATCAGAGATTTCTTTGTTGAGTCGGAATTAAACATTGATATGCGTGACTGGGAGGATGATGTAGAAAAACAACATTGGTCAGCAAACCCAGACTTAAGAGCGTTGTTTGCACCTAATAATATTAGAGCTAACAACTATTACAAAATAGATAGAAGTTTATCTGTAACAGATTTACCATTTAGCAAAGTGAGTTGGGGCACTATGCAAGATAGAGAGTACAACCCATTAAAAGCTGAGTCTTGTTATACATATTATCCAAAGCGTTTGCAATACTCTTTACCTCAGCAAGAATTATTAAAGCGCGATAATTGGAGTGTGTTCTTAGGCAACAACTTTAAAGACTTCAGAAGCAATGTAACGACAATAAAAGCTGTAAGCGCAACAGGTATTATGTTGTTGTTTAAAAATCAAGCTCCTGGTATGTATCCTGGAGTTGATGAATTGCAATTAAAAAGTGGCACTTCTATTACTGTAGGAGATGGTGGATTGTTTGCTCGGCAAATGCAATCGGTTTCTAATGCAGACAGAGAGTTAGAATTTGGATCATGTCAAAGTAGACGTGGCGCAATTAACACTCCTTATGGATTATTTTTTATAAGTCAAGAACAAGGCAAGGTATTCAAGGTTGGCAAAACATTAAGTGAACTTACAGCTAAACAAAACAAGTATTGGTTTAATCAGTATTTACCATACCAAATACTTCTTGATTTTCCAGACTATGAATTTTTGGATAACCCTATAGCAGGTGTTGGTTGTCAAGCTATATATGATAACGAATGGTCGTTTGTATATATATGTAAGCGTGACTTTAGAGTTAAACCTAAATGGCTAAGTAGAATAGAGTACGTTGGCAACGGAGTATTTGAAGTTGACGGGATAACACGAGTTGAGATTGGACATGAATTGTATTTTGATAATGCCTCATGGACTGTTAGTTTTGATGCTGATACTGCTCAGTACATTTCACATCATGATTGGCATCCAAACTTAGCAATGTCTGGTAAGAATACATTCCTTACAACAAAAGGAAATGGCATATGGAGACATAATGATAGATGTGACAGCTATTGCAACTTTTATGGAAAGGATTATCCATTTGAAATTGGGTTTCAAGTAGACACAACTCCAGCAGTTGTTACTGTTAGAAATGTCGAATACCTCATGCAAGTCTTTGAGTTTGCGGAAAACTGTAGGGATAGATTCCATGTCTTAGACTTTAACTTTGATGAAGCCATTGTATACAACTCAGAGCAAGTGTCAGGATTATTAAAGTTAAACATTGAACCAAAAAATAATGTAACTGAACGGGTGTTGTATCCTATTATTGGGCTTAATGATATTGAGATACTTTATTCTAAAGTAGAACAAAAGTATAGATTTAATCAGTTCTGGGATGTAACTAAAGATAGAGGTGAATACTCTTCGGCTAATGAAACAATTTGGTATACAGAACCAAATGGTTACATAACTAATTTAAACCCAAACAATATTAACTATATTAAGCAAGAGTTTCAGCGTAAAAAATTTAGACACAATAACAATAGAGTTTTACTAAGAAGAGTTGTCAGTGGAAACAAGAAAATGATATTACATCTTAGTGTAACAAAAGTTCAAAACTCCCCAAGATAATGAGTTTAAACAGAAAAGTATTTTCCAATATAAGTAAGTACCCAAATGGAGGGGGACCTGTTAAGAAATGGGGATTTTTGGATTCAGGAAAAGGAAAAGAAGAAGTTGTTGTAGGTGGAGGATTAAACTTCCCAACAGGAACAGGCATCAATGCAATTGGTGTTATTCCTAAAAACCAAAATCAAGTATTTAAAGGAGTGGGTTCATTGGGTATAACTCAGCAAATTAACCCTAATTTTAATTTAGGTGTTAAATTTGATAAAACCTTTTTAGATGTCGGTACAAAATTACCGGTATTTAGTAATATACAACCAAGTGTAACAGCAAAATATACAATTCCATATAAGAAGAAAAAGTATTCGGGGAAACTTTTAAAAGAAGGTGGAGAAATAAAAAACCTCACTGACAAAGAGATTCAAGCATACAGAGATGGAGGCTATGTAGTTGAAGAGTATGATGAAGGTGGAGAGTCTGGGTGTCCAGAAGGAATGGTTTCAGATGGTAAGGGAGGATGTGTTGAGATAACTGCTGTATTCAATGAGCAGGCTGAGTTTGAAAAAACATTACCTAAGTCAGAGCCAAAGTATTACGATAAGGCGGGCAACCTTCTTGAAACAGTACCTGATTATGGTACTATATATGTAACTGGTAAAGATGACCCTAAGTATAAAGAGTATCAAGATAGGTTAAAGTATTATAATAAAGCTAAGAAGCTATTTCAAGGGGATGGATTAAAAGAATGGCACAGAGAACTGAGACAGGATCAAGAACATGTTGATTCAATGTTATCAGACCCGTCTGTATGGAGCCCATATGAAATTGCGCGTGCTAAAAAAAACTTAAAGTGGACAAAAGATAATAAGGATAATTACATTAACTACAGGAGCAATTATAAAGGCACTAACTCAAACTGGAATGCTCGTCCTGCAGGTGCATTACCAACTATAGATTGGGACAATGTTAAGAGAGTTGGGGGTGATGACGAATTTAGTAGCTGGAACTTTGGATTAGGTGATGATGGTGTATATAGTAATGGAAGCGACGGAAAGGACCAATTAACTACTCCGTGGTCAGATATATTGAATGATGCATTAACTAATAGTAATGTTAGACCAACAAAATGGAAAGGACAGGAAGGTACTATGAGACCTGTATTCACATATCCTCAACTTAATGTTAAAGTTCTAGATGAGTCTTTAGTAAAGGAGAAATCCTTATCAACGCCAGTCGCGGCAAAAGATAGTGGATACCTAGTAGGAACAATGCTTGGTAATACTCAAGAACCTGAGACACCTTTTTTAGCCACTAAGCCTGTAAGAAAGCTAGAAAGAGATCCAAGCTTTGATGCAATTGAAGTTAATACGACTAAGGCTTTGCAAAAACCAAGAGAATGGAATGAGATGCAAGTAGCTCCATTACCTAAAGTTACACCGACACCTATGAGAAAGTCTATGTATTCTGAAGGTGGAGAAGTGATGGAACTTACTAACGAACAGATAGCTGAATACGAAAAGAGTGGTTATGTAGTAGAGGAATATCATAAAGGTGGAGCTGTTCATAACAAGTCACCGCATCCTCATCCACCTTATGATAGATATTTAGATAATTCTAATGTAGCAGTAAGTGATAACACACAACCTCATAATTATTACCCAGCACCTAAAATCCCAAAAGTTACACCGCCTAATTTTGTAACAGATAAAGCTTTTCCTATTACATCTAATACAAGAAAATATCCAAAGTCTACTTTGATAGAAAAAGATAATTCAAAAATCAAACGGTTTGTAGATGAAAATAAAAGATACCTTGGTCAAGTGTATGGTGATGATTTATATAATGAAGATGGAAGTTATAATTATAAAAAGTTAGCAAGTGCAAATGATCTTGGAGAAATAGTAGAAGATGCAAAGTATGCTGAGTTTTCAAAAAATGAGCAAGAGGCATATGATGCTGCACCTTTTTATGAAAAAGCTGCCAATGCTGTAACAGCTACTATAGCAGATCCAATGCTAACAATTAGAAATGCAATTTTTGAAGGTAAGGGACCTATGATGGGCCAATGGAAAGGGCTAAATGACGAAGGAAATGAGAATGAGCGTTTTTATAAAAATGCTACAGGTTATGATGATGATTGGTTAAATTCCGGATTTAACTTTATAAACCCTCTAGCATATACAGGTGAAGCAGTATTAGCTGACAACGCATTTGATGCAGGTTTAAACTTAACTGATGCATTAACAATGGGTAGTGTTTCAGGCCTTATAAAGCCTTTAACATCTTATAAGAAGTTTTCAAAAAGTAGAGCACTAAAAGCAAAAGCAAAAAAAAGAGCCACCGCCCTTGATAAAAAGATTGATTTAATTGAGTGGAAAAAAATAATGGAAACAAACGACGCACTCGAACTTGAAATAAAAGCAATTGCAAAAAGGAGTGAATTAGAAAAGGAAATCAACAAACAAGCTGGAGCTTATTATAAAAAAGCGAAATCTCCTGAAAATATGAAAAGAGCTGCAGCTCATGACGCAGAGCATGGTACTGAATACGTAAAGTCTTTAAATGCGCTTCAAGCCGACAAGATTGGTTATATGAATTCATTTAACATAAAGATTAAACCTAATCCTAAAGATGGTACTGCAGGGTTTTCAACTCCTTCCAAGGAAGCCATTCAGCACAACAAGATGGTTGAATATGCTAAGAATAGTAAAACTCTAGATCAAAAATTTGCACCAAAGGAACTAAGAAACGGAATAAAAGATAGGGAAATAATAGTGTATGATGACATGGAGTTAAGTGATGTGAAAAGAGTAATAAACCACGAATTAAAACATCATTGGACCATGCCTAATGAAGCTAAGAATTATGATAATCTTATATTGGAGGGCGGTCTAGAATCTCCTGCTGAAATTAGTAAATTTAATCCTCAACTTGCAGATGACCTTATACAGCCAGCTTTTCCATTAAAAAAAGCGGAGAACCAAAGTGCTTACGAATATTTTAGCTCGGGTAGAGAAGTAGATGCATATGTTAATACAAACTTACGTGATGAGTTGGTAGATGCAGGTATATTAAAAAACCATTGGGATGATTTGGATGACACCAAACTAGCAACCTATCTTATGGGAAAACCCTCTAAACATAGCAAGAGATATATCGACATGGCAGGAAAAGACTTTGTAAAGAATTTTAATAAAGGAGTCTATGTAGTAGCTCCAGTGGTGGGTTTAGGTTTAGGAGCTAACGAAGCATTAAAAAACAAGACTAAAGGAAAATCATATAAGTTTGATGATGGTGGAAAAGTAATGGAACTTACCAAAGCAGAGATTGAGAAATACAGAGATGGTGGGTATATAGTAGAGGAGTATTAAACATTTTTTAGTTAAGTATCCTCATAAAAATTAAGTATATTGTATTAAGATAGCATTATGAAGAAAAAGAAAGTTCGGGTGTATATGCCTAAAGCAGAAGACGGAATGGAAGCTCAAGGTGGCGCTCCACAAGGCGGTCAGCCTCAAGGTCAACCTCAAGGTGACCCTATGCAACAGGTCATGCAAATGGCTCAGCAGATGGCTCAAGAAGGCGCAGACCCTATGCAGATAGTTCAAGCTCTAATGCAACAAGGCGTACCGCCTGAAGCTATAGCTCAAGTGTTAGTGCAACTCGGTATGCCCGAAGAGCAAGTGCAACAGGTCATGCAACAAGCTATGCAACAAGGACAAGAGGGGCAACCTCAAGGTCAACCTCAGCAAGAAGGTCAACCAATGATGGAAGGCGGTGGAGAGTCTGGAGCAGATTCTATTATGAGATATATGGCTGACGGTGGTCAGGCTGAACAACCTCAAGGTGGTGGTGATCCAATGCAACAAGTAATGCAGATGGCACAACAAATGGCACAGGAAGGTGCTGAGCCAGCTCAAATCATCCAAGCTTTGATGCAACAAGGTGTTCCACCAGAAGCTGTTGCACAAATTCTAGTTCAATTAGGTGTACCTGAAGATCAAGTTCAGCAAATAATGCAACAAGTAATGCAGCAGGCTCAAGGACAAGGTGGACCCCCTCAAGAAGGTGCGCCCCAAGGCCAGCCTCAAGAAGGTGGACAGCCTATGATGGCTAAAGGTGGTGAAACTCATCGTATGCCAGACGGTACAATTATGCCGGGCAAGTCTCATGGCGTAAAAAGAATGGCTAACGGTGGACAATCAGTTAGTCAAGAAGAACAGATACAACAACTTATAATGATGTATGTTCAAATACAAGAAGGCACGTCAGACGAGGAAAAGAAACAGATTGCACAGCAAATAATGAGTCAACTTCAAGAGGCTAACACTGAAGAGAAAAGTAAAATTCTTGATGAAATGTCTAATGCCGTTTCGGATTTTCAAGGTGGTGCAAATTCACAGCCATCGGGTATGCCAAGTCAAGGTGAACAAATGATGGCCATGCTTGGTGGAAGTATTAAAGACTTTAATAAGATACGTAAGGAAAGACTTAAAGAATATAAAGCAGGTGGTGTAACAGACCCTGACTCAATACCAAAGACTTCCATAAAGGAACATTCTATAGGATTAAGTGATGCCTTAAAGAAGATTATGTATAGTGGTGTGGTTGTTAATAATATGAATAAAAAGTATGACAACATGGCCACAGTCTTTGATGATATCCCTATGGCAGAAGGTGGATATGAAATGAAAGATGAAGAACTAGTTAAGCGCGGCACAACACAAGAGATTTGGGGTACACTTTCAGATGAGGAAAAAAATGTTCAACTTAACAAGTGGATTGAAGATGATTCTTATAAGGCAGGTAATAAAAATGAAGGAAGGGAAAGAACTAAAGTAGGAGCTGTTGGAGGAGAAGATAATCCAACTTACAAACCAGATTGGAAGATAACGGGTACTGGATGGAATGGTCAACCTGTCTATACTGATCTTAACGCTTCTAATAATCAAGGAGGTATGCAGCGTGATGCTTTTGGAAACCCCACGAATCAACAAGACAATTACCATAAGGGATGGAATGCTTATCAACAAAGTTATAACCCTGGAGGTCAAAACAGTAAATTTAACTTTGACGGATTTGGCGCTTATGCAGGTATGAATTGGGCTCAGTTTACTAATTCTATAGCAAATAATACAGAAATTGATAATGCCGTATTTGAGCCTATTTGGAAACAAAATATTTTCGGTAAAGAAAAGCGACACACCAGAAGAAACGTTGCTGGTTATAGATTTGAAGTAAATGGTAATAACTCTAATCAACAAGATGGAAGCAATGAAGGTGGAAACAATGAAGGTGGAACGCTAGAGGATTTATTAGCTAGTCATAATCGCACAATGGACGATTATAATAATAATCCAGAGATAAAGCGGGAGATTGATAGTTTACTAAGAGAAGAAAACTCGCTTTCTACTGAAGAATTAGCAGAGGCAGATCGTAGAGGATTAAAAAATGCTAATGATTATCCTGATTTAACTAGAAAAAATTTACAGGACTCTGGATTAACACGTAGACAGGCTAAAAATAGAATGTTTGATACTGACCAAAGTGGCAGCGTAAGTAAATATGAAAGACGAGAAGGTAGGGACTTACAAAGAAAAACAAATAAAGAGGACAGAGTAAATAAAAGAGAAGAGAATAAACAAGGTAGAGTACAGAAAAGAAGAAATAGAAGGTTTGGGGAAAATTATGATATAAATGATTTTAAGGAACCAATAAACAATTCGGAAGTAGTATCGGATAATGTTTCGTATGCTACACAGCCTACTAGTGGAGATGATTTCATTGAAACAGAGGATGCTGAAATGAAAGCTAAGCGCGATATGCTGGACAATAAAGAAGTTGTTTCTAATAAAGCTAATCGTCAAGAAGTCAAGGAGAGTGGTTCTTATGAAAAGCAATACTCTGACAAAGAATTAAAGCAGCTTTATGGTGATGATGCAAAAGGTTTAAAGAAAGCAATGAAGAAGCGAGTCGGTGAAGACCGAACAACTTCTCAAGTGTATCAATCTACCGATGATAAATCTTCTGCTGCAACCAAAGCTTCAAACCTTGAAGGGAAACCTGAGAGTGAATGGACTGAGGAGGATTGGGATCTTTGGGAATCTAACTATGAATACATGGACGGAGGCGCTGTTAACTATTATGCTAATGGTGGTCAACATCTTGGAACTCCATTTAGATGGGATGGTAAAACTAAAAAGTTTATACCGTATGCTAAAGATGGCTACACTACTGAGAATCTTGCTGACGACTTAATGACTACTGGAAACGTAGGAATAGGTTTCCTTGATAATTTTCAGGCTTTTAAAGATGACCAAAATGCAATCACGAATAGACAAGATCCTTTTATTACTCAACCTTCAGGAGACGAAGGAGTCTATGGTGTTAATTCAATGATGCCTCAAGGTACAGGTACAGATGTTATGCCTGGAACGGGCACAGATTGGGAAGGGTTTGGAAAAGGGCAAAGAACTTATAAGGATTCATTGATAACAGGTGTTTATAGAGACGGTGGAATCCATAAAGGCTCTAGAGGTATGAATGTAGGTTCAAATCTTACTCTTAACGACAATCAAATAAAGCTTTTAGAAAAAGCTGGTTATGGAATTAAACTAAGAAACTAATGGCCAATAATAGACAATTTCGCATAGACAGTGTTCCGGAAGAGGAAAGCACAAGCATGAATACTACCCAAGGTGTTCCTCGCGATGAAGCTAATGTTGAAGCTGAGAAAGGTGAAACTATGGTTACTACTGATGGTGTAAGTAATCAGAACAAGATAGTTGCCATTGGAGGTGAAAAGCATAGTGACGGAGGTACTCCTTTAAACGTTGAGGAAGGTACGATTATTTACTCTGATAATTTAAAAGTCAAAGACCCACTTCTCTTAAAGTTTTTTAATGAGAGTGGCAAAAAGCAAAAGACATTTGCTGAATTGTCAAAGAAGTATGACATTACTAAATGGCAAAAAGAACTAGAGAATCCTGACAACGATAGAATTACCAATACTTCATTAGAGAAGAATGTAGATGATGGCAACTTTAAGCTAAGCGCTTTGTTTGCTATACAAGAGTTTCATGAAAAGAAAGGCTCTCCAGAGGAACATTCCAAACACTTTGAACCATTCATGGAACGAATGGGTATTAATTACGACCAACTGTTTGGAACAGAAGGGCAAGAGGGAGAAGATACGGAACCACTTTTGGCTAAGAATGGAATAGAAGTAGGGTTTGATGAGTTGCCAGAAATGCATAAAGGAGGAAATATTCCACTTCATGACCATAAACCAGACGGTTCACATTTAACTGATGGCTCATATGTTCCTGGAGCAGGAAAAAAGTATCCATATAAAGACAGATACCAACAAGCTGGGCTTGATGAACAGAATGCGACAAGGGCAAATTTAAATCTTCCACTACTAGATAAGTCTGCAATAGGTAGTAAAGCTAAGTTTGACGCTGGTGCTAAAGAAATTCAGCAATGGTTTAAAGCTAATCCAAAATTAGCTACAGATTATGGGTTGAATACATCTGGAGATGAAAGTAAAAGCGATAGACCAACGGAAAAAATGCAACGTGGTTTGCGTAAATTAGGCAAGACGCCTTTGGATGGGGTAAGTTTTACCAATAATGAACTTTTAACTTATTACGAAAGCGGTGATATAGATGATGAATGGATTGCAGATGGCTTATCTGATGGTTTGTGGACGTATAGATCTGCACATTCTAACATAAAAGAGATATCTAAAAAAGAAATGAATTCACTGAAGAGTGAATTAGATGCTAACGGTATTTTAGCAAACGACGGTAATACATATTTATATAAAGGGCCTGGTCACTACGAAGCATACAGAATTAATCCTGATGGTTCGATAGAAAGAGTTGAGCCTAATGCTAAAGTTATAGATGGTTCATATAATTGGGACAACAAAAGAAGTATCGATGTAGCACCGAAAGAGCGTAACATGGATTACCGTTGGGACCATAAGCGCGCGACTGCACAAGCTATAAAAAATAAAAGAAAAATACCAAGACTATCTCCTTTTACTCCAATCGAAGAGACTACATACGCTGACCAAATTTATTACAATCCTGACCAAGCCATTTCCTCTATGCAATCTATGGTTGACAATGCAGGAACTAAAAATGCTATGTTTGCACCTCAACAACAACAAACTGCTAATTTTTTAGCTAATCAACAGTTTGAAATGATGGGTAAACTTATTGGACAGTATGAAGATAAAAATGTAGCTGCGTACAATAGAGAAAGACTTACTAATACTAATATTGCAAATAGATCATCTCAAAGACTAGCTCAAGCCATTAGTGGGCATCACGACAAGTCTACTATACTTAAACAAGAGTATGCTAACGCTAGGACTATTGCTGACAACAACATAGCAGAAAATGAAATAGCAATGTGGAATGAACGCAGAAACAGATTAAATCTTGAGTCTACAATTGGGGAACAGTATGCTACAGACCCTAACACAGGATTACATACCTTCGAAAGAGGAAAAGATTACGCAGCAGACAACACTAATGCTTCTAAGCAGATTAGTGATATGGTTGCAACAATAAAGAGAAGGTTCCCTGACATGGAAGATAGAGCTGTTGTTGATTTAGCAAAATCTGCAATGAGTGGAAACTATGATGTGACTATTCCTAATGAGGACAATTATAACAATTAACTAATATATAGTTAAGACTAATTTAGTATTTTTGAAACATGGCAACTTATATACAGAACGTACAAGATAAAGTTACACGGGTAAGACCGCCTGAAACTAATTGGCAATTTGAAGCTCAATTACTTTCTACACGTCAAGCTAAATATGACGCAGGTCATGACAAGCTTAGTAAAATGTATGGGCAAATCTTGAATGCTGGCTTAACACGTGAAGGCAATATAGAGGCGCGTGAAGAATTTTTTAAGCTTATTGATAGCGATTTGAGAAAAGTTGCAGGTGTTGATTTATCATTGGACTCTAATGTAACTCAAGCTAAAGCTGTGTTTAATCAGATTTATGACAATGACTTTCTTGTAAAGGACATGGTTTGGACCAAGAACTTCAGGGCAGAAATGGAACGTGCTGATGGGTTTAAAAACTGTAATGATCCAGTAGAGTGTGGAGGTGAATACTGGGATGACGGTGTAAAGTATATGAACTACAAACGTGAAGAGTTTAAGAACTCTACAAATGACGAATCAATGAGAGTTCAAAACGTTAGGTATATTCCATTTAATAACTTAACTGCTCAAGCAATGAAGGACATGAAAGAAGCTGAGCTTGATATAGTATATGAGCCAGCGCCTGACGGTTCACGATATAGAGTAAAAACGAGAAATGGTTCACAATTAGTAAGTCCTTTATTTGATTTATATAATGGTCTTTACGCCAAAAACCCTAAGTTTCAAGACCAGTTTAAAGTGTTAGCTTATAATGAACGAAAAGATTGGACTTATAACGCAGTAGATTCTGGCAAGTATTCTACACTAGAAGAAGCGGCAGTTGGGTTTGTTGAAGAACGAGGCGCTCTGATAAAACAAAACTTTGAGAATTTAAAAGGTGATATTAAGTTTGATGTAGATACACTAGAAGATAAGCTTAATGCATATAAGAAAGAAATATTAAATGGCAAAAGGTTAACTAATTCTCAGCAAAAAGATTATACAAGAACTGAAAAACTTTTAGCTGGTTCTGAAAATTTAACAAGCTATTTAGATTTAATTGAAAATGCTCAGAAGAATCAGAATAGTCAATCTTCTATGTCAAACATAGGAAATATTCTAGACGGAACTAGAGCTGCAAACTTGTTTAATGAAGAAATTCTGGCTGCAGCTAGAACGTTCTCCAATAAGAATAAAGAAATTACATACGAAGAAGATAAAGGGTGGTTAGCTCAACAACAGCATGGCTTTAATGTTGATATGGGGAATAAAGATTTTGAACATCAAAAGCAGCTAGAAAACCACAAGAAACAAATAGGGCATAGTAGCTACGCTAGTGGTGATTCAGATTACGATAAGATGTGGAAGTCAATAACACTTGCAGAAAAATATGTCTATGCGGCTGAATCAGCTAAAGATGAAGCGGGTCTTAACTTTTTTAACGCGGTAAGTGATTTTAAAGCAGATTATAATGTAACAAATGTTCCAGGAGGACTAAATAAAAATTTCACTATAGATGAAATTGAGGATTGGGTTGAAAAAATTAAAAAACAGGATGGGATTACTGGATTTGCTGCAAAAGCTGAAGAGGAATTATTAAAGATAAAAGCGAATATACATGTAAAAAGTGTAGACGCTAATATAAAATCAATACAAGCTATCGCGGACGGTAACGATCCTGGACTTGTAGGTACAAAAGTTGATTGGGCTCTAATGACTCCAACAGATTTAATAGCCTTACAAAAAAGTGAGGAATACTTATATGACGCATACACACCTGTAAAATCTCTTCTTGAAGGACGGGTATTTGCAGGCATGGCAAATGTAAATGGTAAAGAAGTATTGACACCTGGTGTTCTTTATCAGCATGACCAGAATGATCAATATTTTGTAAGGGCGGGAGATGGAAAATGGTGGATGCAAACTAAATCTGGCACAGACGAATTCGATGCAAGCAATTGGGAGTCTGGTGATAAAGTTAGGAGAGCTGTCGCGCAAGCAAAGGGTATGGGGCACTTACAAGAAACTAATTATTATTAAAAGTAAAGCAATGAGTGATAGAAGTGTCGATTTTGGGTTTGGTTCAGTAAAAAATGTTCAAAGAAAACATACAGGTAATAATGGTAGTATAAGTACTAATGACCTGACTACACAAAGAAGTAGTGATAAAAATGCGCCACCAAAAAAAACAAATTTTCAGTTAAATTTTGGTTCAGTATCTGACGGGTTTAAGGGAGGTTTTGATTGGGAAGACGACAAGGGCAAAGCGATTAGTGATGGCACTTTAGATATGCAGGATGTATTTGACAATGCATTAAATGGACAATATAAATCAATGTTAAACTCACATTCTAAAGGTAAAGGTTACATTAATAAAGAGTTTAAAAAACTAGGAGAAAATGCTTGGAAAATAGGTAGTTACATTAAATCAAATGATGAGATGTATCAATATAAAATTAGCCAAGGACCTAATAGGTTTAAGAACCAAGAGGAAATGGATGCTTGGAGTAGCGAATATTATGCAGGATTAAATAAACTTCGAGGAGAATTTTATAATAGCTGGGTTGAAGCTAAAACCTCAGTTTATGTTAATGAGAAAGGAGAAAACAGAGGCACAAAGCAAGCTCTATATCTTACAGGAGATGCGAAGCTACAGACAAAAGGAAAGTTTAAACGTGCAAGTTTTCTTAAGACTTTAGGCTTAGGTGAACCAGGTCAAAATATAGCAGTAGATGATGATACTTGGGAAGCTAGCTTTATTGGTGGGTCGAGAGGCCTTGCAGGTCAAAACATATATGCTACAGAAAATGCAGAGGGTGGATACGATCAGGTTGAAGTGAATGACCGTATGGATGAAAAATACATGAGAGATCTATTAAATCCAATTATTCATAACTGGGTAAATAAAGGTGTAACTTTTTTTAATAGCGGTGAAGATGGTATTGAAAAAAATACTAATCAAACAAATACAATGGCGCTTATTGACGATACTGTAAATTTTATAAGTAAAAATGGTACTGGAGGAGAAAGTAGTAAAGAGATGCAGAAGATTGCAACAAGAATGAAGAAAGAAATGACTGGTCTTGAGTATAAAGCTAAAAAAACTTATATAGTTAAAAACCTAGTTAACTGGGACAAAATGACATCTTCACTTGGTTTTTATGGCTCACAGCATGTTTACAATAAACATAAAGAGTACTTTAATAAACCAAAATATTATATTGGAAAAACATATGACGAAAAGCAAGCTGCAATGTCGAAGTCTAATAATCAAGTTGCCAGTAGGTTAAGAATTCATAAAGAATATAAACTGACACAAACAAGTGTAAGAGACGAAGCGTATAAAAGGCTTACACAAGATTTAGATTTTGAACTGAATGAAGATACAGGAGTTATAACAGCAAGCAATACTGAAGGAGATAGAAAAGCTATGGTCTATAAGCATCTTAGGAATGCTGGAGGAGGTATAAGAAGTCGCGATCAAGTGTTAAAGTCCATACGTCAAGAATGGGGTAAGACAACTTATGGGCAATCTGTCAAGTTTAATCCCGGATATTATGAAGGAAGAGAAAAAGGCTCGGTAGGATATTCTGGAAGAGATGAGTATCCAGGCCCAAGGGTGTATGAAAAAAATATGGGATACAGTTGGACTCAGATGGTTAATGCATATAATGATGTCAAGCATCAATATAAAGTTTCTTTTGGAAAAGCAGACATGAAAAATGTTTCAGACTATACAACTTTGGTAAACGGAATAGGGTTTAATGAGTCAGATAGAATTGAACATGAAATCGTTGACCTTAATGTAGACAACATTAAAACAGATGAGGTTAATGTAATACTAGATATGGTTAATAACAAAGATTGGAAAATGTTTAGTCCTGATATTTATATTAGTGATAATCCGTATGACAGAACAATAAACAAAGACGATATTAAAGAAGCTTCTTTAGGTGATGACGATGGCACCTATAATGATAAAGGTGATTGGAATCCACGCATGGGTAAGGATGATAAGCCAGAAGGTGAAGATAAAGATTACTACTCTTATAAAAGCCAATACAAATACTTTAAAGAGTTTTTTAAAGATGCAGATAAAAAAAAGTTATTTAATGTACAGTTTAGTAGAGAGAGTCCTTTGAAAGGAAAATCATTTTATGAGTTTATTCAAATTAACGAAAATCAAGAGCCAGTAAAAGTAAACGGTAAAGTAAAAAGACTTTCTATGTATATAGATAAAAAACTAGCAGATAGATATAATGAGTCTTTTGCTAAAAGTACCTCTACAAGTCCTTCTGATTGGTCCTTCAGTATAGATGGAGTATGGGATATGGAGCATGCTCAAAAAGATAAAGCTGAAAACCTACAGATAATGAATAATGATGGTGACAAGTATGCAACAGGTCTTTTTTGGGACGCTACTGTAGATAATGGAGAAGGTCAACCAAAAGGTGCTTTTTCGCCACGGTCTTTATATATTGGACCAAGTGATGGCGTTTCAATTATAGATGCAGAAGAACTTGTAATTAAATATTTAGATAATATAAAAAGATAACCATGCCAAACATTACAGACCTTATAGAGCAAGATGATCTTAATATTCAAAAAACTCAGACTCCTGAGGTACCCAATGTTGACCCAGCTCAAGCACCTAAAGAACCTGAACTATCTTTAGATGAATTGTGGAACTCCACTAAACAGGATGTAGATGTAGTGAAGGTCGAAAACTTTGGAAAAAGTACTTATTTTTCTGCACCAGATATTGATAGATACATGTCTTATGGAACTGATGTTTATGGTCAGTTAGGCTATAGTCCTGAAGCTGACAATAGCAAAATCTACAATGATAATACAGATGGTTGGGCTGACATTACAAGAGCTTTAATGGGTTTTAATAAGTTGTCAAATATTGGTATTACTGATACTTTCGGTCTTGGAGCTTTTAAAGCTGATGATTCTCCTCAGTCATTTAAAAAAGTTATGGACACTTATGGTTCAACTCGTGAAGGGACAGCTGGATTTTGGTCTAACACTTTGTTATCTGCCGGATATACTGTA
>TARA_R110000772_G_scaffold236867_4_pt1 | contig 16158 bp, 15 predicted proteins | sample TARA_R110000772 | Tara Oceans TARA_R110000772 (sample SAMEA4397948) | marine metagenome | biome: Polar Biome; feature: [SRF] surface water layer (ENVO:00010504); material: water (ENVO:00002006), including particulate matter (ENVO:01000060) such as... | depth 5 m | reverse complement strand
GTACCACTAAAATTTAATTCCTGAGCAGTAATAACACTGTCTACATACCCTTTTGATGCTGCATCTGTATTTGCACTCGGAGTTAAAGGAATAGTAACCTGACCGCCAAAACTAGATTGTCCAGTTCCAGAAACAGTTATAATTCCTCCAAAAGTTGAATCAACACTTATAACTTCAAAGCTGCTGCTAGTATATTTAAATATAGGACTTCCAGATGAAAATATCATATCACCCTCAGCATTAAGCACATTATTTAAAGATGTACATTCTAACTCTATTGACTTGTTTTGCGTTACATTGTCTATCGTTAATTTAGTAGTCCCTGCTTTATTAATTAAAATATCTTTACTAAAAGTAAATAATGAAGAATCTTCTACCACTCCATTAGTTTCTATATTACCTATTATTAAATCTGCTTTATCATATCCTGTACCTGATATACTTACAGTAGTTGTTGGTTCTATTTGTAATCCTTTAAATAACCTGTATTTGCCTGTTAGAGCTTCTCTAAACAGCCCTGAGTATAGTGTGGTATATGCAGGTGCGTATTTGCCGTAAAAACCTATATCTACTGCGTCTGTTGAAGTGTTATTGTTAGCTAGTACAATTAACGGGTCTTTTACTGTTAATGTATCAGTTCCTACAGTTGTTGTGCTTCCTTCAACTACTAGGTTTCCTATTACAGTTAAATTGCTTCCTATTTTTGCATCTCCGTAAACGTGCAGATTTAATCCTGCTTCTGGAGTAACTCCTATACCTACTTGAGTTGTAGAAACCCACATAGGAGAGTTATTACCAAAACCATCAGTTAACTGTTTAGCTGAGGTTGTTATATTTCCATTGTCAGAGAACTTAACAAGAGCCTGATAGGTATTTTTTATTTTATTTCCTGAAAGAGTAGCCATTATTCAAAATAAGTTGGTTGTGAATCAATATGTAAAGTACTCTCGTTTGCCGTATCACCAAACTCGGTGCTACAGTATATTTTTCCCCAATTTATTGTGTTTGCCATCTTTGTTTAATTTTTGTAAGAAAGAATCTAGCTTAATTACATTACTTTCTTTAGGTTTATATGTTTTTATTTTTTTGTACTCCATTAAAGTACCCAAGAATTAAAGTTAACATCTTTATCTGGATACATTTCTCCATTTGTTGAAGAAACATATTCTGGAAATAAAGTGCTATTATAATCCATGTAATCAACAAATCTTCTAGTATAAAATTCTGCTGTTTCAGTAACTTTAGATAACATCATTCTCATCTCTTCAAGAGATATTGTCTCTGAGTTTTCACTTCTATGTTTAAATACACCTCCATTACTAATTTGATACATAGCAAATGGTAAGTAAGAACTTTGTGTAAACCAAACCAACATAGGCTTTATATAATCATCTAATAGTGACTTATAATCTGAATTTGCAGCATCACTAATAGTATTATTAATTATTAAGGTTTGTATTTTTTTATAAAGCAATCCTCCTAGATAGTTTTGAATGTGTGTGTCTTGTGCTACTTCAATAAATTGTATTAATTTATCAGCATCTACATTACCATCTATTATAGATTTCCTTTTTAAGTCATTTATCGTTATGAAAAGTGCTTTTTGTGCCATAATTATTTAGTTTTTGGGTAAGCACCTCTGTTTGGCATATCTACTGGTCTAATCTCAACGTCTTTAGGGTTACTTGGTTCCTTAAATCCATCCTGTACAGCATCTGAAGCTTCAACTTCGGTATCTGGTGTTACTTTCTTTTTATATACTCTTCTTTCCCAGAAGTGGTGACAATTTTTTCCTCCTTTATACTTAAAAAGATTATATTTCTTTTTATTGTGTCCTAGTTCACTATTTAAACCTCTAAAAGACATTAAGGTTATATCTTCTTTTCTAAATACCAAATCTTTAGAAGTTAGTGCTTCCATTTTCTTACAAAATATTCTACTTTTATCAGAGTTTCTTACAGGAGAATAAGCATATCTTACTTTATATCCTGAATTATCTTGTCCAGAACGCTTGTTAGGACTAGCATCATCTTCAGATACGCTTAATTTAGTTAAATCAAAGTCCTCATTCTTGTCGTTTACAGCTTCGCTATGTATAAGCTCCCATTCGTTAGAGATAACCTCTCCTAGGCTCTCTAATTGCGTATATAGGTCTTCTGCACCATCATCTGATAGGTCTATTTCTTCTTGTGAGCTTAATTTCTCTCCAGTTTCCTCTTCTCTCTTAACTTTAGTAGAAATATTATCTAATTCTGTAAACTCTATTGGTTGTAGCGTTACAAAATACAAATTAAGGTATATTTTATTAAAAGCAAGTATTTCATTTAAACCATCAATAATTCCTTGTTGAAAAGGTCTAATAACAATGTTATCCATAAGAATAGAAGCTGTTCTAAGCTCCTCTGCATTGTTACCAAACCCAGTATTATCCTTTATACCCAATAATATAGGAGAAACAATACCATGACCAAGCATTATTTTTTCTCTACTCTCATCAGCTAAGAATTGATATTGAGCGTGGGCATCTGGAAGATGAATAGGCTGTAAATCTGCTTGAGTTTCTGCTGATTCATTAAAAGTAAGTATAAACTTACCTGCATTTGAAGAACCACTAAACTTATCATATATTTTACGCTCAATTAACTCTTGAGTTTCTTCATTTGGTACACCATTATTAAAATTAACCAATAAAGATGGTTGTAGACCATTTTTAATGTTGTTTATGTGATAGTTACTTACTTCCTCTTCTAATTCAGCATATTGTAAGCAAGATTGATAATCTACTGGAGAATAGTAATAGAATCCTGACCTATAAGGCTTAAATACATATATTTCTATAACTTCTCTCTTTGAACCATTACCAAAAGAAGGTATTTTTTTAGGTTTGTCACTAGGAGCCATTTCTGACCACTTAGGGTGATAATAATAAGCTTCTACTTGACCTTTTTTAGCTTTTTCTGCTCTTAAAGTTTCCATAGGAAAATGTAAAACCTTAATTATAGATGTTTTCTTTTTATTATATATTATTTGAACAGCAGATTGACCAAGCATCTTATAGTCATTAACAACCCTTCTTAAATCCTTAGGCTTTAATAACATTTTCATTTTAGTATACATCTCAGGTTTAAGTTCGCTATCTGTAGCTTCTAAACCTCTACCATATATCATATCAACTATACCATTTATACACCTAGCATTAGTTGGACTTCCTAAATACTTATCTATAAGTTCATCAAAATAATCATTGCAATCTCCATATTGAATCCAGTCTTTTCCGTAAACTTCTTTTATCTCTGGTATTTCATATCCAGAAAGATTAACTACTCTAATATTTTTATTTTCCATATTATATTACTATATATTCGTCTTCAGACCCTTCACCATATTGGTCGTATTCGTTTGTATTTAATGTATGTATTTCTTCATTGTCTGTTTGAGCAGTTGCATAAGCTTTATCTCTATACCATAAAGCACCTGTTTTGTCAAACTCTAAATAATAAGAACTTCCTTCTTTTAAAAACGTAGCCAATGCAGTAGAAACTAATGTTACAGATACAAAATTTTCGTTATTTGTAACTGAAGCAGGAAGGCTGGTTAATCTTTCACTTTTGTTTGTTCCATCTTCTGTTATAGTAAGGTTTACAATATATGAACCAAGGCTTGATAAAGGCGAATAACTTCTAGGAATTATTTCAATTGTTTGTGAAGCCGTGCTTGGAAGTAATCTTATCATAATAAGATAACTGAAAAGTGTCGATTTTGTTTTATATAGAAAAAGCCCCAATTAAGGGGCTTTATATCTTCTATGTTTAAGAACTTACTATGTTTAAGAGTCTACTACAGTAAATCCAACAGATGCAGGGTCAGACTCCATAAAATTAGCTGGAGCTTTTTCCATTCCTGTTAAAGTTAAAGTGTATCCACTTAAATCTCCCATAGCTCCACCTGTAACAATAGTTCCTCCTGAAACATCCATTCCATGCTCTATTCCAGCTAGGAAGTAGTTTCCGTTGTTATCTTTTATGATAACGTGAGGTCTATTGAAAGACAAGAGCTTTAACTCTTTGTGGTCTGCTATAGTTAGTTTGTGTAGAGTCAATTCTAAAACTTGCTCGAAAGCAGTAGTTCCATTTTCTCTACTTGATTGGATATTTTGTGTAAAAGAAGAAGTTCCTTTAATGTCATATTCGTATGCAGATGGAGTTCCAGTAATGGACTCTATGGCATCTGTGTTCGTTGTATCAAAAGTAATTGTTGAATACAAAGAAGAACTATAATTAACAAAGTAAACTTTATCTAATCCACCAACACTATCCTTGCAGGGTTCTGTTCTATATAGCGTTAAATTACAAGACATATTATTAGTTTTTTAAAGTTAGTATTAAAAGGGTGAGTGGTTAGACCCACCCTTTATTTAATTATTATTAAGCGTTTACTCTGTATACGATATCTCCTCCGATTCCGTATTGTACTCCACTTGTAAATCTCATGATTACTCTTACATTTTGAGAACCATCTAAGTCACCCATGTCGATAACTTTTACTTCGTTGTGGTCAGATAAAAGACCTGTTCCAAAGTATAGATTAGATTTTTCAGCAGCAACAGCAGTGTCATCAGCAAGACCATTTGCAATAAATAGTTTTACTCCATCAAAGCTAAGGTTTCCGCCTCCATACCACATGTGAGATTTAGCATCTACACCTGAGTTAGTTGCAGCAAATCCACCTAAAGCTCTTACATAAGCTCTAGCGATGTTTTGAGAAATGTATATGTACATATCTTCTTGTGCATAAAGAGAAGAAGGAATTGCATCAACAACAGCTCCTAATTGAGCAACTACGTTTGCAGAAGTAATTGCAGCACCAGTTACATCTATAACGTCAGAGTCAGCAGCTAACAAAGTAGAGAATCCATCGAATTCACCAGCATTAGCGTTAACACCACTCCAGATGTTTTGTTCAGTTTTCTCAGCAACTTTAGAAGCAACGTGGCTTATTAAAAAGTCAGAAAACTTAGGAGGTAGTTTGTCAAATGTAGAATATCCCATTTGTACAGCTTCCCAGTCTGAACGGAAGTCTTTTTTACATAGTTCAACATTAACTTGGAACTCTTCTGGTTGAAGGATTCTTTCTGTTAATGTAACTGAACCTGTGTCAGCAAAATCACAAGAAGCATTAGCAATAAGACCGCTTGTCGCAACCTTTTTGATTACTTCTTTAAATTTTACATTAGGTTTTACTGAAATTCCACCATTTTCGATAGTAGAACCAGATAATAATGCAGCAGAAATATACTTTCCAGCAAATTCTCCAGCATAAGTACTTGTAATTGAAGTTGTAGTAGCCATTTTTTATTGTTTTAGTTTTGGTTTATTATGAAATTTTGTTTAGTACTCTATCCATTATAGTTTCTGGTCCTTTATTACCATACAAATGAACATTCTTTTTTTCTACGTTAGATTCAGGAGAATGAGCAATAGGCTCAGTTTCTGATTCTTGAGAGGATAATTCAACTTCCTCTTTTAATTCTTCTGGAACTTCAGGAGACTTTTCATTACTCATTGATTCCATTAGTTGGTCATACATAGCTTTCATTTCAGCAATCGCTTTAGAAAGTTCTTCTTTAGTAGCATACATTTCTTCTTCTTTAACTTCTTCCTCTTCTTTTACGTCTTCTTCAGAAACTTCGTCTTTCACTTCTTCGATAACTTCGTCTTCTGCTAATTTAACCTCTTCTTGTACTTCTATCTCTTCGACTTTTTCTTCAGTCTCAGATAGTAAGATTTTCTTAAATTTGTCTACGATATCGGTAGCTTTCATATATTATTGATTTAAATTAATAGTATAACTTGATAACCTCAAGCTTTTATTTTTGTTGTATTTTTAGTTAGCTGCTATACAAGCATCGCAGTCATCATACAAAGTAGATGATTCTACATGATGTTCTCCACTTGCAGAAACATTAAGAACAGTATAACAATTACTATGACCTGTATTTTCAAATTGTAAATAATAAACATTACCTACCACAAGTTCAGTTCCGTGTAAATGAATTTCTTTTTTCATAGAATGACCACACCTTTGCACTCTATAATAATATTCATCTCCAACGACAGTATGACTACTTATGTTACCTATACCTTGAGCCTGTAAAGAACCATCACAACATTTTACCGAATAGGTACCATCTTTACATAAACAACCTCTTCTTGAAGAACTAGGACTTGTTCTGCTTGGTGTTTTTTTGTATTTTCTTCTCATATTATTTTTTCTTCACACAATTAGGTCTTCTTTTACCATCTATTATTTGATAACCTTTTTGTTCATAGCCATCCCAACAAGGACTTTTACTATTCTTCCCCGCTTCTACTGAATGTTTTTCACAAGGCATATACCATTTCTTTCCTTCATAATCATGCTCGTGTATACCTTGACATCCTAAGTCATCTGACATTTCCATAGCTTTTTCTTTTGTAGAATAAGCCAATCTATCATTTATTATTGCATAATCTTCATTTATTTCCATTGAAGCCATCTTTAAAGAATCTACAGGTTTTATTTCTCTGTCTATTTCTTTTAACTTCTTTGAAGCCCAGTTTATTCCTGCATCACCACCCCAAGCATCCCATAGTAATTTACCACAACCTTGAGAATAAGGAACTCCTTTGTCTCTTCTAAATCTAACATAAGAAGCCATTTGAGATATTATACATCTTGATATAGGTTCTTTCTTGGCTAACATTTGAGAAACTTGCCATCCAGCCTTAGTACCACATTGTGATTTGTTATCTATTTTATATTTTAATGCTCTTAGTGAGTTTTTATGAGCAGCATCGGGATAATCCTTGAATTTATTTTCAGCAAGAGTTAAAGCATTACACTCTAAAGAATCTTGTAATTGTAATTCAAACTCATCTATTTCAGACATCTCTTTTTTATCTATTTGCTTTAGTTTAGATATAGCCCAATTAACACCAGCACTACCTCCCCAAGCATCCCACATAATACCACCACATCCTTCTGAATATGGCACATCTTTGTTTTGTTGATGTCTTTTAAACGAAGCCATTCTTGCAATCGTTGACCTTGTTAAATTAGATTTTGACGCTAACATTGAAGCTCTTTTCCAACCTACAGGAGTTCCACAAGAACTACCATTCTCTTCCTTCCATTTTAAGGCTCTCTTTGCATTGTTTACAGCCGCTTGAGGATAGTCATTGTAAGATTCTAATTCTACCTCTTGAGACTCTAAGAAAGCTTCTTCTATCTCATATAATTTAGACAATGCTTCCATTTCATCAAAGTCTTCTTCTACACTTTCTTTTGGTCTTTCATCTAGTTTATCAGCAAAGAATCCTTCTATAGAAAATCCTTTTACTTTTCCTTCTTTTACAAAGTCATTCCAAATCTCATCATTGTTTACTTTTACAGAAACCATCCAAGTACCTACAGGTAAACTAAACCCATACTTTCTTGATTTATCTTTCTTTTTATCTTCAATAATCCATGATTCTACAACAGACAACCCATTGAGTTTAACGTCATGTTCTAGTGTTGAATTATTTTGTTTACCTCTTGACAAGAATAGTTCTGATGCTTTTCTTACAGTGTCTTTGCTAAAGAATATATTATATTCTTCCTCTCCGTTTGTTCTAAGTATTTTTTTATTAGGTATTAAAGCAGCCCCCATAAGAATTCTTTTTTCCTTATCTACTTCAGTAAGTTTAACTTGTTGTTTTTTAAGTGCAATAAAATCTTCTTCTATTGCTGGGTTTTCGACAACGCTTATAGCTTCTATTCCACTAAATTCGTTTTCTTCGTCTATATATAGTTCAATGGTTTTCATAATATGATAACTTTTATATTTATGTTTTGTTTTATTTATCCTATTGCTGATTCTGCGGATGTTTTTCTGTCTAACTCTTGAGCAGAAGTTACATCTGTACTAACTACATAAGCCCTAAAAGGTCTATCTTGTGCTCCTGTAACTGCTTCTGCAATTTGACTTGTTCCTCCAACACCTACTACGTTGAAGCTCGGTGCAGATACAGACATAGAAGCTCCTCCACCACCACTCTTAGCACCAGCAACAGGAAGTTTAGTAGACATAATTTCTTGTACTTGTTTTAAACCAAAAGCCCCTGTAGCAATTGCTTGTGCAATATTCCAAGGACCATAAGGTTTTGCCCCTAAAGCAGCAGTAACCGCTTCTTTTGTATTGATAATAGCCATAGCAACTGCAACTGCTTTACCTACAGCAGAACCCTCTCCAGCAATACTTATCATAGCTTGAGCCACTTGATTAGCTATAGCAAGTTTTGTTTTTTCTTCTTTTCTTTTTATTTTTGTTTTAAACCTTTCTTGTTTATTTACCTCATTAGTTTCTTTTTCTATTAAGTCAACGTAGCTTTTGTTAGCTAAAATTCTCTCTGCTATTTCATCTCTTATGTTTTGAATTTTATTGTTATGAATTTCTTCATTTAACAGTCTTTCGTTTGCTATTTTATTCATTTCATTTTCAGCCATAGTTACATCAAAAGCCAAAACAGCTTCTCTTTCTTTTTCCATAAAATTAGCTTGACGTAATCTAGCTTTTTGCAAATCATTTATCCTTTCTATATCAATAAGGTCGTTTGTTTCTTGCATCTTCTGTAACTTAAACAGAGACAATGAGTTTTGTGATTCCTTAATAGCTTCATCTGCTTTCTTTTCTGCTTTAGCCCTGTCTTCTGGGTCTTTTATAGCTGCAACCCTATCTTCTTCTTTTCTTTTGTATTCATCAAATTTGAATTGTGCTAAATCCATTTGATATTGAGATTCTGCTCTTAATTGTTGTTCTTTACCATGTATAGTTTGCTTTGTTACATTTTCTTCTGATTTTAATATGTCATCAGCAAAAGACAATCTTTTAGCAACAAATTCTTTTCTTGATTTAGCCGCTTTCTTTTCTTTCTTTTCATTTATTTCTGGAATAATACCAAGTTCATTAAGCATACCAATTAGCTTTTCATTTTCTTCATTAGCCTCCCTATCAGCTTCTGTCTTTTTTCTAACTGATTTTTCTTCATTTATTAAGTCTGCATTATAACCTTTTCTTATAGTAAATACAGTTGCTAACTTATCCATAAAGCTCAAGTTTTGCCCAATCTCCTCTGTTTCTCTTTCTAATTCTTCATTATAGTTTTCTTGAAGTCTAGTAATGATAGCCTGTGCTTTAGCTTTTATTTCTAGTGTTTTAATGTATTCATTTGTTAATTTTGTAGATTCCTCAGTTAATCTACCTTCTTCGTCTAATTGTACATTTAAGTCTTTATGTTCTTTATTTAGTTCTGTTACTAATTCTTTTCTTTCATCTAAAGGAACATTACTTTCTTGTAATATAGAAACATAAGTTTTTAATTGGGAAGCTTGTTTACCAAAAGCATTATCTAAATCACTTACAGCATCTTCTGCGGTTTTAGTTTCTCTACTAAAATATTCTAATGCTGCGACTGCTGCTTGAAAGAAAAACAATATTCCAAGAGGACCTACAAATTGCTTTCCCATTACTTTTAGGGCATTTGAAAGACTTCCTGTTCTGGCTACCAAAATTGCAAATAAACTACCTAATTGAGAAATGTTGTTTGCCATACCTCTAATACCATATCCAGCATCAGAAACAGTTCTACCAAGTTCATTTACCGCAGCACCAGCCAATCCTGTAGAATCAGCCAAAGGACTTACTCCTTTTTTAGTTGTAGTTTGAAGAGTTGTATTAAGCGACCTTAATGCTGTTTCAGACTTAACAAATCCTTTTGTTAAATTGTCTACAGCAATTTTGCCAGTTTTAGTATCAACCTTTATAGTATATATTTTAATATTGTTTTCAGCCATTGTTGTATGTGTTTCGTTTTATGCTTTGTTTTATTTCTTTCCAAGTTAATGGAGATTTATATTTACCTTTTGCAATATCTATATCTTCATCATATAAATACCAATCAGAAGCAGACAATAAATCTATTATATTCTTTATCATAATTTTATTAATAATTCTAAATCACTCTTGCCATCTTTTAAATTAGTACTTATTGAATTTATTGTAAATTCTTTATCTTGAATAACAAGTATGTCGTTTAATCTGTAGTTAATTAAAAAATCAGCAGGAAATTTAGCTTTTAATTTATAGGTTCTTTTGTATTGATTAAACACATCTGTTATATATGTTTTGTAGAACTTCTTAAATAGTGAGTTAGTAAAACCAGAATCACTATAGTTGCTTAAATTCCACTCATCAACTTCATCACTAAAATTTATTGTAAAAGCAGGAGCGGTAGAAACAGAACCTTGTTCGCTTGTATTAGAAGGTCTATAGTATTGTGATATTTCTATAGGTGTCCCATCTGAAATCCATTTAATACCTCCTCCAGAAAGAATACCAGTTTCTTGTATAGCATAAAAGACTAAAGGTTTTGTTAATACTGATGAGTAGTCACCTGTGGCAGGAGTTATGTCTGTTTTAGATTCAAAATCTCCGTCTGCTGAATAGCCCCAAAGAATATCAGTAATATATGTGCTTGGTGATGTAACTGCTTCATAAGGGCTTGTTGTTGTTTTATTTTCATCAATTATTCTTTCAAACTTCATGTGTTCAAATCCAGTCTCTATGCTATATATTTCTCCTTTATTTACGTTTTGAGGTTTGTAAAATTCATCTCCAAAAACCTCATTAAAAGTTTCTTGATGATTTATAGCCAACAGTGTACTGGGCTCTGAATATTTAAACTCCAGTTCTTTAAACTGAACTGAAGGAGATATTTCTGTATTAGAAACATCAATGTGTTTTGTTATATTTATTTTACCTCCAGACGGATTATTTACCGCATCAGAATAAAAATTATCTAAAGTGTCTACATATATCTTATTGTAATTAGGGTTTCCAAAATCGTCAATATAATAAGCGGTTAAATTAAACATCTTAAATAGTCCTGTAAGAAAATCTATATTTTTTATTTTAGGCACATTTTTTGTTATTATTATTTCTCCAGTTGTAGATATACTAGCACCTGCTCCTCCTATATTAAAAACTGCTGTATTTGTTCCAGTAGGAACTTGAGTCGCTGGATTTAATATGTATTCAGTCATATTTAAACTAGGTGTGAATGATAATGTTTCGTTAGATTCAACAATCCACTTTATTTGATAATTAATCAATTCAAATGTAGAAATTAATTGTAATGTCATTGTCCTTGAAGCACCAGCACTTAATTCTATTTGAGCTAATGTGTTTCCCGTAACATAGTCGATAGCCTTAACACTATAAGGAACACTTTGACTGCTCCCTGTTGTTGTTATTGTTAATTCTGCATCATAACGCCTTGTGTGTCCTGAGGTAGATACAGTCCAAGTATCTCCAGTTATATTAAAACCTAAGTCACCAGAAGAATATGCCCAAGAACCACAAATTCGACTCAAAACTTCTTCTTCATTTTCGTCACCACCAACAGGTCCTTTGTTTCTACTTAACCATAAAAAAAGATTATTAAAAGCACTGCCTGAAGTTTCATTAAAGAAATCTCTTGTAAAAGATATGTTATATTTGGTTTCTATAGCCTCAATAACAGTCATACACTTTATGGCTGGTTTTAAATCATCAAATGCCAAGCCAATATTATTTCCTGATGTATTATAGTATAAATTACCACTATAATTAGGACTAGATTGTGCTGAGTCATAGTAAAATCTTTTAGTATGAGATATTAAAGGATATACTATTTTGCCAGAAGATAAACCTGTTTGCAATCCATTTTTTACGTTAGTACTTGTGTAATCATGAGTATAGTCATCTAACTGTGCTAATTGGCTTAATTCATCTTCTCCAAGTAAGTCTTTTAAATTAACTGTATTACCAAAAAAAGTTATATTATAAGAATGAACTTTGTTGTTTTTCATTTTTACAGAGTTCAATAATATCTTTCCTCTTTTAAATGGAAGGAAGTCTAATTCTATTATAGCCTCTTTTTTATTTCTAGCATCAAATCCATTTTCTATAGATTCATTGTAATAGTGTTTAAACAGTTTATTATTTTCTCTTGATGAAGGCAAAGTAAATCCTCTTGAAAAATCAGTAAATATTTTTCCTACATCTTTAATGTCTTGTATTTGAGATTTAAGGACAACTGTTTCATCATTAAACATATCCATTCTCTTAAATACACCTTCGTTATTTTTTATGTATAATACTATTTTTTGCATTATAGGATATTGTTTATCTTGTCAAACGCATAATCAAAAGAAATTGTATAATTAACAAATCTATCATTAACACCTTTCTTTAATTCAAATGATTTACTTTTTAGGTTTATAGGTAATACATTAGTTCCATCATCAACCCAAACTTGTTCACTATTTAACAGTTGTCTTATTACCTCATTGTATTCTTCATTTATAAAATCAGTACTTACACTTATGGATTCTCTTGAATTTACCATAAATGTTTTTTCTTGATGTTTATTTATAACATAAGAAGGGACTCCTCCGCTATTGTCTAGGTCTAGTATATTAGATTTATATTTTTCAGAAGTAACATTTATTGAATTGGTTGATTTTTTGAAGAACCACATATTCTGTAATGCTCCATATTTATTATAAAATATTATGTTTAATGGAGTATATTTTGCTTCTGCAACAGATATTAAGTTTATTACTGTAGTTTGAGTAGGAGTTGCTGTAGGAGCTGGACTAACGAAAGTAACCTTGTCTCCTGTTTGTAAATTCTCAGTATCAGTAAGTATTACATATTGTATTTTTTGGTCAGAGTTTCCACTATCTACTATTTGTATAGGTGTAGTACCTGCTCCCCAATTAGCATCATAAGTATCCCAAAACTCATCTGCATCATCCCAATTTATATTTGCACCACCAGCAGAAGTTAATGTAACATAAGACTGAGCTTCTGCAAATACAGGAATTTTAATATCTTGACCTGAATTAAAATATACATTTAAATTATTTTGTAACACTTGAGGTGTGTATGAAGAAGCTGTTGGGTCTGTACTTGTTCTAGGATTAGAGTTCTCTTCAAAGTAGCCATAACCATCAAGAACTAAAAATGGAGTCGTTACTGTATCTTGTCCCCCCACTTGAACTATTGCACCTGATGAATCATATATTGTAGTATCTATATCAGCCCATATTGTATCAGTAGAATAATTACCATATTCTGTTTCAAGAAAGTCTCTTACAAGCTCACTCACTTCAAATACAACATAATTAGTGTCTCCAACTTCTTGTTTAGATAAAGTATATTTTAAATCTCCAACTACTCTAGCTGAATATAAACCAGTCCATATATAAATTTCAACTGTAGCTGAGTTTAAACTAGCCTCAGATACTTTAAAGTAGTAGGGACTTCTTGAATTGATTATTGTTGACATTATGTTTTCTTAATTTGTTTGTTTAATATTTTTTCTAAATCTATTTTGTATGCTGCAAATATTTCTTCTCCCATTTGCTGACCAAGTTGTTTGTGTACAAAGTCTATTATATTAGTTCCTCTGTACCCAAATCTTGCTATAGTTCCTCTTCTGCCTATTGACCTGCCTATCACAAAAGCTAACCTTTTAATATTGTTAGGACTTGAACCTCCTTTTCTTGGAACTATATTTTTTGTCTTAACCCAATTTAATATATTGTTGTCTCTAGGGGACCATGGTGGCATTTTACCTCTCTTTCTACCTTCAGATATTTGTTCTATGTATCTTTTTCCTAGTATAGCAAAACCATTTTCTAGCATTTCAGGTTTTATACTGTTTACCAGTCTACCAGAAGCCTTAGTTCTATCACTTTTTAATTTAGCCTTAAACTTTTGTGTATATGCCTTTGCATATTTATCTAACACATTTTTTAGGTTATCAAAAGCCATTAGCAAATACTTATATCATTAATCATACTCATATTGATTTCTATACCCCATCCAGCTAATTCATTCTCATATTTATCTTTAAATGGAGTGGCTACTGGCTCTCCAACTAATTGTATTTTACTGTCAAACAAGCTTCCTCTTCTTACAGACTGCACAATATCATTTACAACTTGCAATTGAGTATTGTATATGTCTTGTAAATTGTTGTTTCCATTAAAAATATCATCGTTACTAACATTGTCTGCTTTGTAGTTACTTTTATTATAATCTACTACATCTAAACATAATAGTGCTATATTGAAATTAATAATACTTCTTTCAAATGTTACATTAGTTATTGTAAGATGGCTTAATGGAAATATAGTTGTCTTGTTAAGGTCGACTTCACTTATGTCTCCAAAGCTTACGGAGAACACATTAGGATTACTTCTTAGCTTGTCTTTTAATTTGTCTAGTATATCGTAAAGTTGTGTCATTATCTATTTTTATTATATGCGTTTTTAATCATCTTTTGTTCTAAGTCGTTTTTCTCTTTTTCAAACTCCAACCATATTAAGCATTGGTGTAATGGAATCTTCGTAACTTTATTAATTCCTGATACCTTTCCTCCAGCAAGAGCATAAACTGATTGATACCATCCCCACTTTTTTCCGAATCCATCTCCGACTTGGAATCCCCCTGAACTTGCTTTTGTTGGATTAAATAGTCCATCGTATATTTTGACAATTTTTTCCCTAAACGATAAAAAAAAAGCATCGCACCTAAAGCAACATTTACTGGAGCGTCTTTCATAACCTCCCAGTACTTATCTGAGCCATCATAATCTTCAGTTGTATATTTACCGTTATTTTTAAAAGTAATAGGTCTGTATAGTACAGCCATAGCTTTATGCATATTATCCCAATCAGAAATAAAGTTTTCTAAATCTACATACTCACCAAAAGTCATTTCATCTAATTGAGGTATGAACCCAAACTCAACAGTAACTCCATTAGGTCCAGTCATACTAAACTCTTTTATAAGCGGAGTAGGTTCTTCAAAGCAATTACCTATCTGTTTCAGTACACCATCAAACATCTTAACTGGTAAGTTATAAGATTCTTTTAATGTTAGTCCACAAAATATTTGAATACATTTGGAGTTAAGAAAGTTTCCTTTGTCTTCAGTCTCTTCATTCTCCTTTTGTATTTTTAAATATTCTTGATACTGTTTAAGTTTAATACCTGCTAATTTTTCTGGTACTCTTAATTCTAATTCTACTATAGCCATATAATGATATATAATATGATAACTGAAACAATATTGTTTTGTACCACCAATGCTTTATAGTAAGTGTGTATTGTTGACAATATTTGTCAATTGTCTTATTTAGAATATGTATAAATTAGCTTGTTTTAGTTGTATAGGTTGAACAAAAACACTATATTGTAGTTATCTTAATGTAGTTGGAAATCTACTTAGCAAGTTCCCAAACTTCTGTCACAAGTGTAAGGCAGTTGGTTCAGATAAATCAAGTCAGTTAAGTGATTGCAATGTTACTCTTTTAATCATCTTTTGTCAGCACCCAAACATTATTCAACCTTACCTGCATTATTATTTATTTTAAAGATGTTTAGGGGGTGCATAGTTACATTCTTAATGTAGTTTTTTCAGTTCTACTAAAATTTTCTAGTTAGCTTAATCAATTTTACTTTATAGAAGTTAGGGTACCCCTACTTAAAATGGTTTGAATTCATTGAATTGAGCCATTAAGCCTCTCGGTCTCCGTTTTACGTTAATACTAAAATTATTTCATATAAACAAATATATTCTGTTAAAGTTTTGTTAACATATAATATGTTTAATGTAAGCTTATATAAGCTGTTTAAATATGTAAGTGATATGTAGGTATAGGAAGGATTAAGATAGTGTCTTAGAATGGCTTAGAATGGATTTGTTTGTTATATCTCAGATACTTAACTCATCTAATTATAAAAGAGTTACAGAATAAGTCCAATAAATAAAAGCTTTAAATATAGGGTACAAAAAAAGCCCCAATTAAGGGGCCTTATAGCGTGTTTAAGAGGGTTAAATATTATCTGCTTAGTATCTCATCAATATCATCTTTAATGAGCCAAAAGTCTTCCTTTGCTTTTTCTGAAGCGTGTAAGCTTGCTAATAGTTCAGAGTTTATATCCTCTAAGCTGTAACCAAGCTCAACGGCTATATCAATAGACTCAGACAAACTAAAGTCATTCTCTGATAGGTAAGTCATAGCT
>TARA_R110000772_G_scaffold48089_2_pt1 | contig 16162 bp, 14 predicted proteins | sample TARA_R110000772 | Tara Oceans TARA_R110000772 (sample SAMEA4397948) | marine metagenome | biome: Polar Biome; feature: [SRF] surface water layer (ENVO:00010504); material: water (ENVO:00002006), including particulate matter (ENVO:01000060) such as... | depth 5 m | reverse complement strand
GGTTCGGGCTCTGGTTCGGGCTCTGGTTCGGGTTCGGGTTCGGGTTCGGGTTCGGGCTCAGGCTCAGGCTCAGGCTCAGGCTCGGGTTCGGGCTCTGGTTCGGGCTCTGAATTTATCACCCAGGTATCGGGGTCGTAGCCGCGCTCGGCCAGCTCCGCGGCAGAGGCCGGCATATTACGTGGCCGTGGTTCCCAGTCACGGTCGACCAGTGAGGCAGGCACGAGGTCGTCGTCCCGGTCGACATAGCTGCCGCCGGCTGCGAACTGTGACCACTTGTTGCCTCTTTGTGCCACCCACCATCCTTAAACACGGAATCCTGCGGATAAGGAGACACCATCCCGTGAGCCGGCGCAATGCTCCGTCCGGGGTATCGAGGTGGCGGTGCCCCGTTACCGAGGCACTGCTGTCGACCTTAGAAGAACTTGCGCAGCGTGATACCCACGGTACGAGGCTGGTTGTTGCGGAAAGCGAGACGTGCGCGACCGCCACGCTCGCGATCAAAAGAGAGCTCGGCATTTTCATCGGTGACGTTATTTACATACACCACCGCTTCAAACGTGCTCCAGATGATACCCGCACTCAGGTTCAGCTGCTCGTAAGCATCCAGTTCAAGGTCCACCGCGGTAACCTCGTTGCCCGTCGCACCGCCGAAAGGCAGGCCGGAAACGAAGTTACCTGCCCCTTCAACCTGGTCGCTGGGTTGGGTGAAGCGATCACCGACATGCTGCAGCACGGCGGATACGTACATCTCATCGGAACCGAAGGCATCAACCGGGAAGGTATAGGTGGCAGAGGCGGAAACCTGGAATTCAGGCACCGAAGCCAACCTGTTGCCGTCCTCCACACCGCCCAGCACATTGCCTTCGCTGTCGACCACAGTGGAATCGAATTCGGCCTCCAGCATGCTACCGGACAGCGTCAGCATCAGCAGCTCCGATGGGTAGGCCACCAGCTCCCATTCGACACCCAGGGTGTGCGCCTCGGGCACGTTGAAGCTGATCCGCGACGAACAGGAACCGGCGTCCAGGGTTACCTGCAAGTCCTCGATGTCGGTATAGAAGATGGCCGCATTGAAGCGCACCCGTTCGAACTCGCTCTTGAAGCCCAACTCGTAGTTCCAGAGTGTTTCATCTTCATAGGACTGAAAGTTGCCGAAGGTTTGCAGGTCACCCGCATCGCACAGCGGTACGTTCAACGGATCATTGACGCCACCGAGGCGAAAACCCTGTGAGGCCTGGGCGTTAAGGGTCATATCGTCGCTGACATCGTAGCTGACGAGCAGGCGGGGATTGAAGCCATCCGATGAGGTGGAGTCCACCTGGTCGTCACCATTGGAAAACAGCCCGCCCGTGGTGAAACGACGCTCCTCCTCAAAATCGTAGTAGCGCCCGCCCAGCGTGACGTTCAAGCGCTCGGTGACATCGTAGCTGACCTCACCAAACAGCGCGGTTTGCTCAATGTCGTAGGGCAAATCGGAATTGTAGGGTGAATCCGGCCCATAGCCGTTGCTGACAGCCTCCGCTGTACCCGCGCCCAGCACCTGGTCGGTCACCACGTCGTATCCCGGCGTTGGCAGGCGCTGCGCATAGGTACGCTCGACGTCGGAATAGAAACCGCCGAACACCCAATTGAAGGCGCCATCGCTATTGGACGCGAAACGCAATTCGTGAGTCGTTTGCTGCAAATCGGTGGTATCGCGCAGATTCGAAGGCAGCAGCACCGCCGACTCGGGAAACCCGAGATCAACCGACACCGAGCCAGAGAGTGCACTGGCATCGCGGCTGGCGAGAATCTCGCGATCGACGTAGCTACCGGCATAGGTCACGTCGACCGCGTCCAGGCTCCAGTTCACGACCAGATCAGCGATCATCGTCTCGTCTTCGAATGCCTCATCGAGACGCAGGTACTGCTGACGCTCGGCGAGTTGCACGGGCGGACGGGTAGTGGTGTAAGGGTTGGCAAACAGGTTGTACACCTCTTCGCGGTTGAAACCGTCGGTTTCAATTTTCTGGAAAACCACGCGTGGTGTGATAGTGAGGTTGTCTGTGGGCTGCAGAGCAAGCGCTATACGGCCGCCATATCGCCCGCCGCTGTTAACGTCTTCGCTGATGCCCCCGCCTTCACGCAGGGCATCTACCCAGCCGCCATACTCCGTGCCATAGCCAACGACGCGCAAAGCCGCCCGATCATTCATGGGGATGTTGATCATACCTTTGAAGTGGCCACCCATATCACCGTCTTCAATGGTGTTGAGGTTGGCTTCGACAGACCCTTCAAGGGTTTCAAAATCAGGCTGGTTGGTGATGAAACGAATGGTCCCACCCACAGAGCCCGAACCGAACAGGGTGCCCTGTGGGCCGCGCAGGGTCTCGACACGATTCAAGTCGTACAGATCGAGATCGGGCGTGAACAGCGACAGCGAGATTACCGTCTCGTCGAGGTAAACCCCCACCTGCTCCTTGACCCCCGGCTGGTCGCGAACCACCTGGCCTGCCGATACGCCGCGAATGGACACCTGGCTCTGGCCCGGGCCGAGGTTCTGGATTGCCAAACCCGCCACATTGCGCGAAAGATCCTCCAGCGTGGTTGCACCCAGCCGGCGGATGTCAGCCTCAGACTGGGCGTTAATGGAAAACGGGAGGTCCTGCGCGGAAACCTCGCGTTTGGTCGCTGTCACCACCACTTCCTCCAGCTGAGCGAACGCGGTTACGGGCAGTGCAGCGACGATAGCGGCGGCGAGCAGTGATTTGCGGAAAGGGGTCATGGCAAGCGTCCTTCTGTTTTTATGGGTATGCCAAGAGTCTAGCAGCTTACCCCGAAAGTTGAAGCAAACAGGAATGTTACAATTTCACCGAATCTACCTTGAGGTTCACCGCCTCCGCGCAAGCTGTTTCACTCCTGTGGCCGCGAACGACCGATCAGCTCGGGAATTGGCACATCGCGGCGCCCCTCCTTCGCAAGATCATCGGCAATCGACTGCAACGAGGGGCCGGGCTGTGGCATCACGCCCTCGGGGCGCAGCGGTTCACCACACTCACTGCAGGCCAGCAACGGCCGAGTGACCTTACCGCAACTGCGGTGCACGTACTGCAGGGGAACGCCCTCCTCCCCTGTCATCCAGTCGTCGCCCCAGCGGGCGAGGCTCATGAGAACCGGATACAGGCCCAAGCCCTTGCGCGTGAGTCGGTACTCATGGCGCAGGGGCCGCTCGTTGTAGGGCACCTTCACAAGCACCCCCTGTTCCACCAGTTTGCTGAGGCGCTCGGAGAGCCGATGCCGCGTGATGCCGAGGTTGTGCTGAAACTGCTCGAAGCGCCGCGTACCCAGAAAGGCATCGCGCAGGATAAGCAGTGTCCAGCGCTCACCCACCACCGACAGCGCGCGCGCCACGGAGCACAACTGCTGATCAATATCCGTCCACCGCATCGCCCTTTCCCCCTGCATGCCCTGAAGTTATGATCCCACTCATTGCGGTGAGCATAAACGACCACCCCGCTCACGCCAATGAGGAGACACCATGACTCGAGGTATCGGCGGCTCTGACGCCGCCACTGAACTCGCGCAGCTGCAGGATATGAGCGCCGGCGCAGAACCCATCGGCGACGCGGAGTTTGCGGCGCGGCTGCAGCGGGCGCAACAGCTGATGCAGGCTGCCGGGCTGGATGCGCTGTACCTGAACGCAGGCACCAACCTGCTGTATTTCACCGGTACGCGCTGGTCGCCCAGCGAGCGCATGGTGGGGGCCTTGATTCCGGCGCAGGGCGAGCCACGGTATATCGCGCCCGCCTTTGAGCTGGGCACGCTGCAGGGCTTTCTGCGGGTGGCGGGCGAGGTGCACTGCTGGGAAGAGCACGAAAGCCCTTACCGGCTCTGTGCACAGCTGCTGAAAGACATGCACGTCACGACGCTGGGCGTGGACGAATCCGCACCGTTCTTCATCGTCGATGGCCTGCAACAGGCTGCACCGCAGTGCCGCGTGCAAAGTGCCACGCCGATTACCGCCGGCTGTCGCATGCAGAAGTCAGCGGCGGAGCTGGCCCTGATGCAGCGCGCCAAGGATATGACACTGGAGGTACACCGCGCGGTAGCACGCATTTTGCGCCCGGGTATTACCACCGGCGAGGTGACCGCGTTCATCCACGAGACACACAAGCGTGTCGGGGCACCCGCCGGTTCATATTTCTGCATTGTGCTGTTTGGTCCGGACAGCGCGTTCCCGCACGGTGTTGCACAGCCCAAGGCACTGGACGAGGGTGATATGGTGTTGATCGACACCGGCTGCCAGCTGCACGGCTATATTTCCGATATCACGCGCAGCTACGTGCTGGGTGAACCCAGCGCGCAACAGCGTGAGATCTGGAACCTGGAAAAAGCCGCGCAACAGGCGGCCTTCGAGGCGGCGCAGATTGGTGCCAGTTGCGGCAGTGTGGATGACGCCGCACGCGCTGTGCTGGCCGCAGGTGGCCTGAGCCCGGACTACCAGCTACCCGGCCTGCCGCACCGTACCGGCCACGGCATCGGCCTGGACATTCACGAGTGGCCCTACCTGGTGCGCGACAACAGCACGCCGCTGGCGCCCGGCATGTGCTTCAGCAATGAACCGATGATCTGTGTGCCGGGTGCGTTTGGCGTGCGCCTTGAAGACCACTTCTACATGACGGAAAACGGGCCGCGCTGGTTTACCCAGCCGGCCCGTTCCGTGGACGACCCTTTCGGGTCGTGAGTGTGTTCGGCCTTACGCTCAGCCGAACTGATTCATGGTGTTGTCTTTGCCGCCTGCCTTGAGCGCGGCTTCACCGGCAAAATACTCCTTGTGGTCGTCACCCATGTTGGAGCCGGCCATGTCCTGGTGCTTGACGCAGGCGATGCCCTGGCGGATCTCCTTGCGCTGTACACCCTCCACGTAGGCCAGCATGCCCTCTTCGCCGAAGTAACCCTTGGCCAGGTTGTCGGTAGACAGCGCCGCCGTGTGATAGGTGGGCAGCGTGATGAGGTGGTGGAAAATCCCCGCTTCACGCGCCGCGTCCGCCTGGAAGGTCTGGATGCGGCGATCCGCTTCCTGGCCCAGGTCCGTGGCGTCGTATTCGGCGCTCATCAGTTTATCGCGCTGGTAAGCCGACACATCCTTGCCCTCGGTAGTCCAGGCATCGAACACTTGCTGGCGGAAGTTCAGCGTCCAGTTGAAGGACGGTGAGTTGTTGTACACCAGCTTGGCGTTGGGGATGACCTTGCGGATCTCGTCCACCATGGCACCAATCTGGCCCACGTGCGGCTTTTCCGTCTCGATCCAGAGCAGGTCGGCGCCACTCTGCAGGCTGGTGATGCAGTCGAGTATGCAGCGTGCCTCGCCAGTGCCGTCCTTGAAACGGTACAGGCCATTGGGCAGGCGCACCGGACGCACCAGCTTGCCGTCCTGCTTGATGATGACGTCGCCTTCACGCACGTCTGCGGCACTCTCGACAACGTCCGTTTGCAGGAAGGCGTTGTACTTGTGTGCGAGGTCGCCCGGGTCGCGAGACACAGGGATTTTCTGCGTGAGGCCAGCACCCAGTGAGTCGGTGCGAGCCACGATGACACCGTCGTCGACACCCAGTTCGAGGAAGGCGTAACGCACGGCGTTGATCTTGGCGAGGAAGTCTTCGTGGGGCACCGTCACCTTGCCGTCCTGGTGTCCACACTGCTTGGCATCGGACACCTGGTTTTCGATCTGGATGGCACAAGCGCCCGCCTCAATCATCCGCTTGGCCAGCAGGTAGGTGGCCTCTTCGTTACCGAAGCCCGCGTCGATGTCGGCGATGATCGGTACCACGTGTGTTTCGTAGTTGTCGATGGCCTGTACCAGTGCCTTTTCCCGTACCTGGTCACCGGCGGCACGCGCCGCGTCGAGGTCGTGGTAGAGGTGACCGAGCTCGCGCGCATCTGCCTGGCGCAGGAAGGTGTAGAGCTCTTCAATCAGCGCCGGCACAGACGTCTTCTCGTGCATGGACTGGTCGGGCAGCGGACCGAACTCACTGCGCAGCGCGGCAATCATCCAGCCGGACAGGTACAGGTAGCGCTTGTTGGTCGTGCCGTGGTGCTTCTTGATGGCAATCAGCTTCTGCTGACCGATAAAGCCATGCCAGCAACCCAGCGATTGCGTGTACTGACTGCTGTCAGCATCGTATTCGGCCATGTCGCGACGCATGATGCCCGCCGTGTAGCGCGCGATGTCCAGGCCGGTGCGGAAGCGGTTCTGGTGCTTCATGCGGGCGGCGTATTCGGGGTGAATATTGTCCCAGGTGCCACCCTGCGCAGCGCGCAGTGCAGCGAAGGATTCAACGTCTTTCAGGTAGTCTGACATGGCTGGCCTCTGTCTTGCGAAGTGGGTATGCAGCGCATCTTAGCCATCAGCCGACCATAATTGAAATAAATAGAAAGTATTTTTATTATTCACCTCATGAATTTTCTTTGCACCATGATTACAGCTCCCAGCGGTTGCGACGCAGCCAGACACAGGCCCACAGCAACAGGCCGGTAACCAGCAGGCCGGCAACCACGGCGAACAACCCGCCACCCTGCCAGGGCAAATGTCGCAGGAAATACCCGCCACTGGCACCCTCGGGCGCCAGCGCGGGCACGCGCGCCCAGACCGTTTCGACAAAGAACTGCGAGCCCAGCAGGACCGCCTCGAGCAAGGCCAGTACTACCAGAGGGGTTGCGGCGAGCAGTGCGGGCGAACGGCGCGCCCCGGCAGAGGCGAGCATGATCCAGGCATAGAGCGGCAGCACCCAGAGCGCGCTGGCCAGCCAGCCAAGCACCTGATCCAGCAACAGACGCCCGATCTGCACGTTCGCCAGCACCACGCCCAGCGCATCCACCTGCACCCGGGAGGAGAGTACCAGCGCCACCAGCAACATGGCCCACTGCGTCAGCACGGAGGCCACAATGAACAGCCCGGGCGCCACCAGCAATGCCACCGACAGCTTGGCCAGCACCTCGTCCCACGCCGATACCGGCATGGATTTCCAGAACAGGATGCTGCGGTCTTTGCGGTCGACAAACAGGCAGCCCTGCAGATAGTTCACAGTGACCAGCAGCAGCACCAGCAGCATGATGGCGTGAATACCGTAGAGCAGTGGATGCAGGCTGGCTATCGGGTCGGACGGTGGGTCAGGCGCGTCACCTGCCGCATCACCGGGGGCGGCCGGGTTGAAGCGCCAGTCGGAGGAAAACTGCCAGAAGTGCTCGTCCGTCAGCTCCGGTGCGGGCGCGACGTCATAGTCGCGGCGCAGCGGTTCAGCGACAGAGGGGTTGGCCTCCGTGCTCTGCGTGACAATCTCCGTTACCCGATTGCCGTTTTCGTCGATAGACACCTGCACATTCAGGTTCAAGCCGTCGGTATCCGGCGTCTGGGTGATCGCATCGAGCACAACCTCGCCGAGATAACTGAACTGATTGGCGACAAACAGCCCTGCCAACATCAACAGCGAGAGCAGTGCCGCAGTCGCCAGCGGCGTCCAGACCAGTGAAACCCGGTATTCACGCAGTTCGCGCTGCACCAGTGAGAACCAGCGTTGGCTTTTGCTATCACTCATGCCCATTGTCCTCAGCCACCTTCGCCACAAACAGATCCGCCAGCGCCGGCGTGCGCAAATCACCCAGCGGCGCCAGCAACTCCCTGTTCACATCCTCATAAATGAGCGCCTTGCCTCCGAGCAAAGGCCGCTGGCCAAGATGCGGGATACCTGCCGCCCGGGTAGCGGCCTCGCCGACTGCACGCAATTCCACATAGCGCTCTTCCAATGCGAGCATGGAGTCGCAGAGCAAACCGCGCCCACGGTTCATGAACATGACGTGGGTAAGAATATTCTCCACCTCCTCCACCTGATGGGTGGAGATGATGATGGTGCGCTCCTCGTCGAAGTAATCGTTCAGCAGCTGTTCAAAAAACTGTTTGCGAAAAAGGATATCCAGGCCCAGCGTGGGCTCATCGAGAATCAACAACCGTGCATCAATGGCCATGACCAGCGCCAGGTGCAGCTGCACGGTCATGCCCTTGGAGAGTTCACCGATACGCCGCCGCAGACCGACCTCTGTGCCTGCCAGCAGGTGTACCGCATGCGCACGATTGAAGCGAGGGTGAACACCGGCGGTGTAATCCAGCAATTCACCCACCCGCATCCAGCGCGGCAGGACCGCGGTATCGGCGATAAAACAGGCGTCCTGCATCAGCCTCGCGTGATCTCGCCGCGGGTCCACCCCCAGCACCGTCAGCTCGCCCTCGCAGCGGGTGAGCCCCAACAGCGAGCGCAGCAGTGTTGTTTTCCCTGCCCCATTGGGCCCGATCAATCCCAGCACCGAACCCGCCTCCAACTTCAGGTCGACCCCGGCGAGCGCCTGCTGCTGGCCGAACCGGCGCTGCAGCCCCCGGGCCTCTACAACACTCCTCATTTCCCCTCTCCTTCTTGCAGCAGGCGCGTGGCCACCTGCTGAATATCCAATCCCAGGTTGCGCACCCGCTCGACAAATGCCGGCAACTCCCTGGCGAAAAAGCGTGCCTGCTCATCGGCGGTCAGTGCCGCCCGGGCGCCAACGGTCACATACATCCCCAGCCCACGGCGCTTCTCCAGCAGGCCCGTTTCCACGAGTTCCTGGTAGGCCTTGCCAACCGTGAGGTGATTGATGCGATAGTCGCTCGCCACCTGTCGCACGGACGGCACGGCCTCGCCCTCCACGAACGAGCCGTCCAGAATTCGCTCCACAACAAGGTCGCGCAGTTGTCGGTAGATGGGCTGCTCATCGTGCCACTGCACTGGCTCAATCCTGCTGCAGTTGGCCGGAGCCAATCACGTTCTGGTCAATGTCAGGCTCACCGGCATAGGTGATGTCGCCGCTGCCCATGATGGTGGCCTGCAGCCGTACGCTGGGCCCCAGCCGCACGCTGCCCGACCCGACCACGGTGACTTTCGCCTCGTCCATCACCAACGCGGCGAAATTCACATCGCCAGAGCCTACCACGGTGACGGCGACCGCCGCGCTGCGCCCCGCATCGGCTACCGCGATATCGCCCGCGCCATTGAGAACCGCCTGCAATGATTCGGCTTGCAGTGGCCCCAGTTGAATGTCGCCGGCACCGGACAAACGCAGATGCAGCTCCTGCACTGAGAGCTCAGCGACCTGCACGTCGCCCGCACCACGCATGTCAATCCGCGCCGTGTCAGCGTGCAGGGCAAAAAGATGCGCGTCCCCGCTGCCATTCACACGCAACGAAAAGTTGGCAACCTCCAACGCGCGCACAAAGACATCGCCGGACCCGCTGATCAGCAGTGAATCCAGTGTCGGCAGGGTCAGTTTGAAGGCGACACCACCCACGGTCTTCCCGCTGCCGGCCCCTGCCCCCAGAACCAGTGTTTGACCGCGCACGTGAAAAGGCTCCGGATTCAGGCTGGCAGGCGCACCCCGCAACAGCAGCTCAGCCGTGTCGCCCTGACTGATCTCCACGTCGACCGCGCCCTGCACTTCCACGCTACGAACATCGAACCCGGTGACCCGCAACACGTCCGGGTCCTGCCCGGCACTGACCAGCGTCGGCACAACCAGCAGCAAGCAGAAGCTGAACACGGCGCTTTGCCTGCGCAGAGCGGTCAACGCGTGCAGCCGGGGGTAGCGAACAGGAGTCAGGGTGAACATGGCTTTCGCCTCAATGCTATAGTGTTATACACAACTATAACACCAAATCTGAAATGCGCAAGCCTGCCCGAACCCGCGTTCAGCCCGGATCGAGCCCCTGCTGCATGTTACCGGCGATTGCTGCCGCCACGCGCTTGGCGCGCTGCGCCCGGGGCCCTGCATAACCCGCATCCACCGTGGCAATAAATAGCGCCAGCCAGCGCTGGAAGTCATCGGCCTGTAGCGGTTGCCTGGCGTGCAGGCGGCGGTGAATGGCCATGGTGTGGCGGCGGTAGCGCTGCTCGCCGAGCAGCAGCTTGCACCAGTAGTCCTTGATGTGCGGCAAGTGCACGTCGAGGTCAATCTGCGCCACGTCGAGGAAAATGGGGGCAAGCCGGGGGTCGGCAAGCACCCGGGCATAGAACTGGTCGACAAACCCTTCTATGGTCGCACGGTTGTCCAGATCCGGTTTACCCATGGCATCCGCGTCAGCGTTTTTTCTTCTTCTCGTTCTTTTTCACGTGGGCCATCAGGCGCCGCTTGCGCTGTACCTGACGCTGCGTGAGCTGGTTGCGCTTGTCCGCAAACGGGTTGTCGCCGGTGCGAAATTCTATGCGCACGGGTGTGCCGCTCAGCTTGAGCTCGCGACGAAACACCTTTTCCAGGTAGCGCTGGTAGCTGTTGGGCACACTACCAGTCTGGTTGCCATGTATCACGATGAGGGGAGGATTCTGCCCACCCGGGTGGGCGTAGCGCAGCTTGATGCGACGTCCGTTCACCATCGGTGGCGCATGGTCGAACACGGCCCCTTCAAGAATGCGTGTCAGCTGATTGGTGTTCAGCTTGCGCGTGGCCGAGCTGTGCGCACCGAGAATGGACTTGTACAGGTGCCCCACGCCGGTGCCGTGTAACGCAGAAATGAAATGGGTATCGGCGTAGTCGGCAAATATCAGCCGCCGGCTGAGCTCATTGCGGATCCAGTCCCGTTGGTGGGTTTCGATACCGTCCCACTTGTTCACCGTCAACACCAGGCCGCGGCCTGCCTCGATACAGTGACCGAGCAGATGCAGGTCCTGATCGACAATGCCCTCGTGGGCATCCATGACCAGCAACACCACGTGCGCGTCATCAATGGCCTTGAGGGTTTTGACGATGGAGAACTTCTCTACCGTCTCACGCACATTCTTGCGCCGCCGCACGCCCGCCGTATCGATAAGCGTGTAGCGCTGGCCATCACGCTCGTAATCAATATACACGCTGTCGCGGGTGGTACCCGGCTGATCGTAAACGACCACGCGCTCTTCCCCCAGCAACCGATTGACCAGTGTCGACTTGCCTACGTTGGGCCGCCCGACAATGGCGACACGAATGCTGTCGCGACGATCCACCTCGGCCGCGTCTTCTTCAACATCCTCCGGGAACGTGGCGAGCACGTCATCGATCATCTGACGCACACCGCGGCCATGGGACGCCGCAATGCCATGCAGTTGCTCTACACCCAGGGCGTAGAAGTCACCCAGCACAACGTCCTCATTGAGACCGTCGATCTTGTTGACGATAACGTGGAAGGCCTTGTTGCGCTGGCGCAGGTGGCGGGCCAACGCCTGGTCCGCCGGGTTGAGGCCCTCCCGGGCATCAACCAGGAACAGCACCGCGTCGGCTTCCTCAATGGCGAGCAGGGACTGCCCGGCCATTTGCGCCTCGATGCCCATTTCGTCGCCGCTGATACCCCCGGTGTCGATGACCATGAAGGGCCGCGAACCAATGCGTGCCTCACCGTATTTGCGATCCCGTGTGAGCCCGGCAAGGTCGGCGACCAGCGCATCGCGGCTGCGGGTGAGCTGGTTGAACAGAGTCGACTTGCCCACATTGGGACGGCCGACCAGGGCGATTACGGGAATCATCGTGGTTACCTGGAGGTGGAGCTGAGTTCGTAGGCTTGCAGATCGCCGCTGTTGCCGAACACGTAGAGCACGTTGCCGTCACTCAGCATGTCGGCGCGCACGCCATCGCTGTCAGGCCGGAAGCGACCCACAAAACTGCCATCCACCTGGGACAAAAGATGCACGTAGCCTTCGAAGTCCGCCACGGCCAGGTAACTGCTCACCGGCACTGGCCGGCCGAGCCCGCGCCAACCCAGCGCCTCCTGGGTCCAGCGCTGGCCCTGGCCGGTGCGCAGGAAAGCTATGACCGTGCCATCTTCATCCGAGGCGTAGACATTGCCAAACCCCTGTGAAACACCGGACACCGAGGAAACCGGGCGCTCCCAGAGCTTGCGCCCGGTGTTGATGTCGATGGACACCACAAAGCCCTGGTAACTGGAGGCAAAGAGCTCGTTGCCGAGCAGCGCCATGCTACCGTCCACATCGACAATACGTTCGATCTCCGAACGGCCCTGCGGAATGGCCACCCGGGCCTCCCACTCCACCGCACCGGTCGCCGCCTCGAAGCCGACTACACGACCATTGGAGAAACCGGCGATAACGCGGTTGCCCTGCAGAATGGGCGTGCTGGTGCCGCGAATGGTCAGCACCGGCATGTTGCTGTCGTACGTCCACAGCCGCTCACCGGTGGTGAAGTCCAGGCCGTGCAACTTGCCGTCGTAGGTCTGCGCAACCACCACCTTGCCGTTGCCCTGCGGTGGGGCCAGCACTTCGCCGGTCACCGCTGCGCGCCAGACCAGATCACCGTTGCTGGCGTCGAGACGAATGACAAAGCCATCGCTGGCCCCGAGGAAAATACTGTTTTCATACAGGCCCACGCCACCGGAAATCGGCAGCTCCAGGTCCGCATCCCACACGCGCCGGCCATTGGTAACGTCCAGAGCCTTTACTTCGCCATCGGCAGATGCCGCATAAATGCGCCCGTCACCGATTACCGGCTCGATTCGGTACAAGCCGTCGCCCTGCCCATCACCCACGCCGGTGGACCAGAGCCGTTTGGCTTTTACCGTTTGTTCAAATTTTTCCAGCTCCACGGGCTGGCGCGGATCTTCGTCATCGTCGATCTCGAACCAGCCTTTGATAGTGCTGCAGCCTCCCAGCGTGAGTACGCACAGCAGCAGGACACTCCAGCGTGTTACGACAACCCTCATGCCTCATCCCCTGCCGTAGCGGCGGCCAGGCTTTGCAGCTTGGCGACCAGGGTTTCCAGGTTGAGCTGCGCGGGATAGGTCTGCACCAACGCCTGCGCTTCGCGGTAGGCGGCGAGCGCTTCTTCCGCACGCCCGGCCCCGGCAAGCACATCGCCCCGCGCCATAGCCGCAGCGGCCTGATACTTGCCCATTGCTTCCGGCGCCAGCAGTGCCAGCGCCTGCTCCACATTGTCCTGCGCCGCAACCACCCGGGCCAGGCGCAGCTGTGCGACCAGCGCGGTTTCACTGCCACCGTCGGCCTTGCCCAACACCCAGCGCAAATCCGCTTCGGCAGCCTCAAGGTCGCCAGCAAGCACAGCCAGGCGCGCCTGGTGCAATGCCGCGAACTGGGCATAGCTGGTGCCGGCAAAGTCCCTGCGCAGCTGCGTGGCCAGCTGCGACACCGGTGCGGCCGTTGCCGCACCCTCCTGCGCCAGCGCGGCCGCTTCCAGCATTTGCTGATACAGGTCCGATGCGCTCGCCGTACGCTGCGCGTCGTAACGCTGCCAGCCCTGCCAGGCGAAGGTCCCCGCCAGCACCAACACAATGGCGACCAGAATCGAACGGCCATTCTCGTCCCACCAGCGCCGCAGTGCTTCTACCTGTTCTTCTTCTGTACGATATTGTTCCACGATCTAGCTTCCTTCGGTTGTGGTGTCGGGGGTACGACTGCGCAAGAGAAACCCGGGCACATCTGCCAGAGGCAGCGTCGCCTGTTCTTCGCCCTGCTCGCGCAACGGCTTGACGGTGACCGTGGCAGCCGCCACTTCGTCGTCGCCCCAGATCAGCGCCCAGCGGGCACCGCTCTTGTCGGCTTTTTTCAGTTGGCTGCGGAAACTGCCACCGCCGGTATGCTGCACGATGCGCAGCCCGGGCAGCGCGCTGCGCAGGCTCTCGAGTGCAGCAAATGCCGCAATTTCCGCGCGTCCCCCGGAGTTGACGACGTACACGTCGGCCGCAGGCAGGGCTGCCGGTAACACCCCCAGGGCTTCCAGCAGCAGCACCAGACGCTCTTTGCCCATGGCAAAGCCGATGCCGGAGACGGGCTTGCCACCGAGTTGCTGCACCAGGCCATCGTAGCGACCGCCGGCGCACACGGTGCCCTGCGCACCCAGCCTGTCAGTCACCCATTCGAACACTGTCTTGTTGTAGTAGTCCAGCCCGCGCACCAGCGAGGGATTGACGACATAGGAGACAGACGCCGCATCCAGAAGTTCGCACACGCGGGCGAAATCCGCCTTCGATTCATCGTCCAGGTAATCCGTCAGTACCGGGGCCTGCTGCAGCAGGGCGCGGGTACCCGGGTGCTTGCTATCCAGAATGCGCAACGGGTTGGTCAGCAGCCTGCGCTGGCTGTCTTCATCCAGATCCGCCTGATGTTCGGACAGATAACCCACCAGCGCCGCGCGAAACGCCTGGCGATCGGCACTGCTGCCGATGGAGTTCAGCTGCAACTCCACGTGCTCATTGATGCCCAGGGCACGCCAGAGGCGCGCGGTCATAAGAATCAGCTCGGCGTCGATGTCCGGCGTGGGCACACCGAACACTTCCGCGCCAATCTGGTGGAACTGTCGCTGGCGCCCTTTTTGCGGGCGCTCGTAACGAAACATGGGGCCGCTGTACCAGAGCCGCTGGACCGTGCCCAACAGGCTGTTCTGGATTGCCGCGCGCACACAGCCGGCAGTGCCTTCGGGCCGCAGGGTGAGGCTTTCACCATTGCGGTCGTCGAAGCTGTACATTTCCTTCTCGACGATGTCCGTCACTTCACCGATAGAGCGGCGAAACAGCGCCGTCTGCTCGACGATGGGCATACGGATTTCACCGTAACCATAGCTCGCCAGCACCTCTGCCACGGTACGCTCAAGATACTGCCAGCGCTCAGTTTCATCCGGGAGAATGTCGTTCATCCCCCGGATGGCTCGAATCGTTGTCACCTGTGCTCCTGCAAATTCATTATTTGGATCGCGCGATCAACTGCGCCTCGTCGGCGGCGCGCTGGGTTTCCAGAGAGGCGGCCCGCTGGCGAATGACCTGTTCCAGATGGTCCACGAAGTCCAGGTTGCTGACCTTGTGATCCGGCTTGCCGTCGACATATATCAGGTTGCTGGGGCTGGCGCCGGTGAGACCTACATCCGCCTCGCGCGCCTCACCCGGCCCGTTGACGATACAGCCGATCACGGCCACATCCATCGGCGTGCGAATGTCTTCCAGGCGCTGCTCCAGCGTATTCATGGTGGCGATGACATCAAAGTTCTGCCGCGAGCAGCTGGGGCAGGCAATGAAATTGATGCCATTGGCGCGCAGCTTGAGGCTCTTCAGGATCTCAAAACCGACCTTGACCTCTTCCACCGGGTCCGCGGCCAGCGACACCCGGATGGTGTCGCCGATGCCGTCCATCAACAGCATGCCCAGGCCCACCGCCGATTTCACGGTGCCACCGCGCAATCCACCGGCCTCGGTGATACCCAGGTGCAGCGGCTGATCGATCTGCTTTGCCAGCAGCCGATAGGCGGCCACCGCCATGAACACCTCCGAGGCCTTAACGCTGACCTTGAAGTCCGGGTAGTTGAAGCGGTCGAGGATGTCCACGTGGTGCAACGCGGACTCCACCAGCGCCTCGGCGGTAGGCTCGCCGTACTTGCGCTGCAGTTCCTTGCCCAGTGACCCGGCGTTGACGCCGATACGAATCGGTATGCCCTTGTCGCGGGCGCAGTCGATGACCGCGCGCACTTTTTTGTCGCTGCCGATGTTGCCCGGGTTGATACGCAGGCAATCGACGCCGTACTCCGCAACTTTCAGCGCAATCTTGTGATCAAAGTGGATGTCCGCCACCAGCGGGACATCGACCCGGGCGCGGATAGCGCGAAAGGCTTCCGCGGCGTCCATGCTCGGCACCGACACGCGCACGATGTCTGCACCGGCATCTTGAATAGCCACAATCTGCGCCACCGTTGCGTCGACGTCGCAGGTTTCCGTGTTGGTCATGCTCTGCACACTGATCGGTGCATCGCCGCCCACCGGCACAGAGCCGACCATGATCTGGCGGCTGACGCGCCGGGTAATGGGAGAAGGCTTGTGCATGGGCTTATCCTCCAGACAGGTGATGGGTGGCGGCGTGGCCGACCTGCGTCCACCACAAACCCAGAATCAGCAGCGCCAGCACCGCCAGGCCAATAACAATGCCCACGCCGGTGCGCTGCAGGGGGCGCAGCCGTCGCGGACACTGGCCTGCGGAGCGCGCCACCGCATCGGGGCTGTGCAGATCAAAGCCGGCAAGCACGTCCGTTTCGTTCAGGCCCAACAAGCGCGCGTAGGCGCCGAGATAGCCGCGGGCGAAGGCAGGACGGCGCAGGCGATCGTAGGCATCCCGCTCCAGCAGGC
>TARA_R110000772_G_scaffold18400_37_pt1 | contig 16162 bp, 16 predicted proteins | sample TARA_R110000772 | Tara Oceans TARA_R110000772 (sample SAMEA4397948) | marine metagenome | biome: Polar Biome; feature: [SRF] surface water layer (ENVO:00010504); material: water (ENVO:00002006), including particulate matter (ENVO:01000060) such as... | depth 5 m | reverse complement strand
CACGCACGGTGGGTCAGTTCGCCGAGCGTGTAGAGCTCGGAAAATTGCGCCTCGTCATTGGCGTCGGCAATCGAGCCGGGGCGCAGGCCGTCGCCGAGGCTGTAGGCAATGTCATAGGCCTTCATGATCTCGGTGATGTCGTCGAAATGTTCGTAGAGGAAGCTTTCCTTGTGATGGGCGAGGCACCATTTCGCCATGATCGAGCCGCCGCGGGAGACGATGCCGGTGACGCGCTTGGCCGCCATCGGGACGTAGGGCAGACGGACGCCGGCGTGGATGGTGAAATAGTCGACGCCCTGTTCGGCCTGTTCGATCAGCGTGTCGCGGAAGATTTCCCAGGTCAGGTCCTCGGCGACGCCGCCGACTTTCTCCAGCGCCTGATAAATCGGCACGGTGCCGATCGGGACGGGTGAGTTGCGGATGATCCATTCGCGGGTATCGTGGATGTTGCGACCGGTCGAGAGGTCCATGACCGTGTCGGCGCCCCAGCGGATCGACCAGACCATCTTGTCGACTTCCGATGCGACATCGGACGCGACCGCGCTGTTGCCGATATTGGCGTTGATCTTGACCAGGAAATTGCGACCGATTGCCATCGGCTCGCTTTCCGGATGGTTGATATTATTGGGGATGATCGCCCTGCCCCGTGCAATCTCGTCGCGGACAAATTCCGGCGTGACATAATCGGGGATCGACGCGCCGAAGCTTTCGCCGTCGCGCTTATATTCCTTGAGCCGCTCGCGGCCGAGATTTTCGCGCTCGGCAACATATTCCATTTCCGGGCTGATGATACCCTGACGCGCATAATGCATCTGGGAGACATTGGCGCCGGCTTTCGCCCGCAGCACCTTGCGGCGGACATTGGGAAATGGCGCGACGCCGCCGGAGCGGTCGGGGCCGAGCTGGCCATTGTCTTCCGGCTTGACCTCGCGCTGGTCGACTTCCTCGACATCGCCGCGCGCGCGGATCCAGGGGCTGCGCAATTCGTTGAGGCCGGTGTTGATATCGATCAGAGCCTCGGGGTCGGTGTACGGCCCGCTGGTGTCATAAACCCGCACCGGCGCTTCGCCGCCTTCCAGATGGATCTCGCGCATGGCGACGCGGATGCCGCTGCCGCTATGCGCCGCGACATGGACTTTTTTCGAGCCGCTGATCGGGCCGGTGGTTACGCCAATTTCGGTTTTTGCGGGAAGGTCAGCCATAGAGGATTGCTTTCTGTTTCGGGTTAAACTTGGAGCCGGACGAGGCCGGCGAAGGCGGCCGCGAGGCCGAATATGATGGCAAATACCGCCCAGGCGCGTCCGCCCTTGCCCATCAGGCGGGCGGCAAAGCCCATGAACCAGTCGCCGACCGCCATGATCAGCATGCCTTCGATCAAGATCCAGGCGCCGATAACGGTGATCAGGATCGACAGCCAGTCGGCCGGGTCATAGGGATTGACGAGATAGATGGTCGCGCCGAGGATCAGCGTGATGAAGCCGGTGAGAAATTGCAGCGCGCTGCTGGCCTGCACTTCGCGCACCATCCGGCTCCAGAAGCCGGGATTGCGAAATTCGCCGACGCCAGCGGCCAGACCGTAAAGGCCAAAGAAAAGGGTGATCCAACCGGTGATATTGCCTGCACTGCCCATCGCGTCTCTCCTTCTGTCCTGAGGGAGAAAGAGCGTATCCGGGATGCCCAAATAACCGCTCCCTCCCTACGCCGGTAAGCCCGCATCAGCGGTGCCGGATCAGGTTCTGCGGGTCGGGCGACGTTACGCGCCCCTCTCAGTCAAACGACTCCCCGGGGAATGGAAGGATGTTAGGGCGAAGCCGAGTGCAGGTCCAGTGAAGTTTACAGACCGAGGTCGCTCAATCCCGGATGGTCGTCGGGGCGGCGGCCCCGGGGCCAGTGGAACAGCCGGTCGGAAGCGTCAATCGACACATCGTTGATGCTGGCGTGGCGCCGGCGCATCAGACCGTCATCGTGAAACTCCCAGTTTTCATTGCCGTAAGAGCGCCACCACCGACTGGCGGCATCACGCCATTCATAGGCAAAGCGGACCGCGATCCGGTTTCCGCCAAAAGTCCAGAGTTCCTTGATCAGCCGGTAGTCTTGCTCCCGCTGCCATTTCTCGGTCAGGAATGCGACTATCTCCGCGCGCCCGGCGAGGAAGTGGTCGCGGTTTCGCCAGATGCTGTCGGCCGTATATGCGAGCGCGACCTTCTCAGGGTCGCGGCTGTTCCAGCCATCTTCGGCGGCGCGAACCTTGTGGATGGCGCTGTCACGGGTGAACGGCGACAATGGAGGACGGTGTTCGGTCATGCTGCATTTCCTCAGGCGAAGGGCGTCGCGAATTCCACCCGCGCGCCGCCGGGGATGGCGCAGATGAAATGGCGGACCGTCGATCCTTCGCCGATCGGACAGGGATCAAATTCGATTGCGACGCCCGGCCAGGCGCTGACCCGATCGAACACGGTTGCCAGCGCGGCTTCGTCGGCAACACCGATTGCGAGATGGTGGAGACCGATGTTCTTCTTGCGGTCGAAGGGCGTCGCACTTGCCGGATCGCTCACTTGCCAGAGCGTGATCAGGGTCGAACCATCGGATATGAAATGGGCCGGATAGTCGGGCACGCCGCCGACCCCGTCATAACCCAGCGCATCGCAGAAGAAATCGCGCGCGGCATCAATGTCGGGAAGCGCCAGCCCGACATGGTGCACTCCGGTGGTCAGGGGATTGGTCATGTTCATTCTCCTTGTTGGGGATTGGATGGCGTTGCGGCGGCGCGCAATTGCGCCACTTCGGATCTCAACTGCTCCAGTTCAGCGGTCAGGGGCGCGACCGCCGTCGCGACGTCCGCTTCGGTGAAGCGCGCTGTGATAAATTGCGGGCAATTCCAGTCAAAGCCGACCACCTCTATGACATAGATGCGTTCGACCGCCGGCTTGTCGTCCGGACTGGTCAGCGACGCGACGAGCGCGGGATCATCATCCACGTCAACAATTCTCGCCTTGCCGATGATCTTCAGGCGGCGCCGGTTGGGATAGTCCATCAGGAACAGCGACACGCGCGGCTCTGCCTGCAGATTGCTGGTGCTGATATATTGCTTGTTGCCGCGATAATCGGCGAAGGCCAGGCGATTGCCATCGAGCAATTTCAGAAACCCGGCAGGGCCACCGCGATGCTGGACATAGGGCCAGCCGTCGGCGGTCACGCTGGCGATATAGAAACTGTCGCGGGCGGCAAGGAACATCGCTTCCTTCTTGCCGAGCAAATCGGGGCTGCCTTCGCCTCCGGCTTCCATTCGGGCGTAAGCGGAGCGCGATCCGGCCTGGTCTTGCATCGCCCGCGCGGCATCGGTGAACAATGTTCGGATATAATTTTGTGCCACGGTCATTCTCCCGGTTGGCGCAGCCGGAGGATCCGGGGTCTGTCGAGGGAGGGATGAGATCCTGCCGACCGCGCAGGACAGCAAATAGGCCATTGCGTATGCCATGATAATATATTAATTTTGAACTTCACTGTTTCACATCTGGTAACAATCATGGATCGATTGCAGACCCTCGAAATGTTTGTCGCGGTCGCCGACCGGGGCGGATTTGCCGCAGCGGCCAAGGCGCAGAACGTGTCCCCGCCGACGGTCACGCGCGCGATCAGCGCACTGGAAGAACGGTTGGGCGTGTCGCTGTTCCACCGGTCGACGCGGGCTGTGGCGCTGACCGACGACGGCGCGAGCTTTCTTCCAAGGGCGCGACAGATACTGGCCGATATTCAGGACGCCGAGCGACGGGTCTCCGGCGCACAGAGCGAGCCCCGGGGTCAGTTCTATGTCACCGCGCCGGTGATGTTCGGACGGCTGCATGTCCTGCCAGTCATCGCGGCGATGCTGGAACAATATGCGCAGCTCGACGTCCGGATGATGCTGATCGATCGCAATGTGCGGATGGTTGAAGAGGGTATCGACGTCGCCGTCAGGATCGGACCGCTTGCGGACAGCAGCCTGCTGGCGGTGCCGATCGGCTTTGTGCGCAAGAAACTGGTCGCTAGCCCGGCCTATCTTGCCAGACACGGCCATCCCGAAAAGCCGTCAGATCTCTCTCGGCATCAGACCATCGGCACGACGGGACCGCGCGCGATGGGCGAATGGCGACTGGATGACAAGCGGGTGAAAACCGAACCCCGCCTGTTGCTCAATACGATGGATGCCACGGTTGCAGCCGCCGAAGCCGGACTGGGAATAGCCAATTTGCTGAGCTATCAGGTCGAGGAACCGATCCGGCAGGGGAAATTGATAGAGGTTCTGGAACCGGTCGATCCGCAGCTATTGCCGGTCAACCTGCTGTTCGAAAGCGCGCGGCGCAGCTTGCCGGCCACCCGCATATTCATAGACGCGATGAAGGACCGGGCGATGGATCAGGGGCTGACCCGACTGGGAGGCGCCTAAAAAGTATAGCCTATCCCGATCGCACCAAACCACTGGTCCGCGCTGCCGCGGATTGCGGTGACCGGCGAGCGTTTCGGGTCACCGAGCAACCGTGAATAGCTGCCGAGGAAGATCAGGCCGAAGCCGCCATTGGTCGCGTCGCCGTCGAGATCGACCGCGGTCAGCATCGTCGCGCCGACATTCTTCCAGTCGCTGTCTGCGGTGAAGGTCGGCAATCCGCTAGCCGCTGATCCGGCGGGGGAGATGCTGAAATAATAATCGGCATAGTCGTCGTCGACATATTCACCGCTGATCGCCAGGCTGGTGATGACACCGCGGCTGAGCGGAGTGAAATAGGTCAGGCTGGGGAATACCACCATGCCCTTGTGCGCGCCGGCGACATCCCAGCGGACATCGACCTGCGCGGTCAGGGAGTCATAGGGATGGAGCACACGATTGACCTGAACCCCGGCAAAAGGACCGACTTCGATCGCGAAATCCAGTTCTCCGAGAGAACGCACGACCGGATCCTTGATTGAATTGTGCCGGTCAAAACGGGCGCGGGCGACCGGGCCAAAGATGAAGTCGAGCTTCGCGCCCTCCTCGTCGGGAATGAAATCGAGCGCGATGCCCGGACCGCGCGGCTGGAAATCCACACCTCCGAAGCTTCCCAGAACGACGGGCAGCGGAGAGACCGTATAATCATCCGATCCTTCATAGCTCGGCCCGAGCGCAACACCGATCCCGGCGGTCACATAGTCGCCGTCAAATACTGAGTCTTCGACCGGCATGGCTGCCGTTTCTTCCTGCGCCAGAAGCGGGGATGAAATACCAAAGCTCAGAGAGATCAGGACGGCACGGCAAAATATATCGGGATTTTTCAAGACTATTTCCAATCTGGGTTCGCAACGGTCAAACGCACGCTCCGCGTATCGGTTCCAAATCTGATATAGGGACCGATCGGCAGATTGCAAAAGCACTTCTATTCCAGCAATCCCCCGGCAACCACAAACTGCAGCGCTTCAAAACATCGCGGATCGACCGCCACACCCACTTCGCTTTGCAAAATTGCCATCGCCTTTTCGGTAGACATGGCCTTTCGATAAGGTCGATCCGTGGTCAGGGCATCGTAAATATCGGCGACCGTGATGATCCGCGATTCCATTGCGATACTGCGCTCGTCGAGACCCAGTGGATAGCCCTTTCCATCAAGCCGCTCGTGATGCGAGCCGGCAATCATCGCCATATCGCTCATCACGCCAATCTGGCCGAGAATATTGGTTGTATGCGCCGCATGGCTTTGCATGATCTGCCATTCCTCTGCATCCAGTTTGCCCGGCTTTTCGAGGATCGCGCTGCTTACGCCGAGTTTCCCGACATCATGCAGAATCGCTGCACGGCGAAGCACCCTGCGGCCTTGTTCATCCATGGCGAGATGTTCGGCTATCTTGTCGGCGATCATCCCGACCCGTTCGCTATGACCTGCTGTATAGGGGCTCTTGGCATCGATGACCCGACCAAAGGCAAAGCTGATATCGTCGAGATAATCTTCGTCCACCGTGACATATTGCGCCGCAGGCTCCAGCGCCCACAATTGTTCGGGCAAATCATCGAGCGCCAGTTCTTCCCAGAAACCGCTGGCACCGGACAGTTTCTCGAATATCGCGCAAAGTTCCGGATCGAGCCAGCTTCCGGCGCGGTTGCGGACCTCGGCAAGGGCTGCGTCCTTGCCGCGGGCCGAGTAGAAAACATCGGCAACCTGCGCCAGTAGCGCGATGCGACCGCCAAGATGGATATCCCTTCCGGCAATGCCGAGTGGCAGGCCAGAACCGTCCCAATGTTCGTCGAGATGCGCGATGGCCTGGGCGACATCTTCGGAAAAGCGCAATTGACGGGCAATATCAGCGCCGCGCGAGCAGCGTGTTGCCATGATATCGGTCATGATTTCACCACCATTTTGCACAAGGTTGCACAAAGCCTGTTCGCGCACCGCCGGTGTCGCACCCACGCCAACCCCGCTGGCGATAAAGTCGCCGAAATCTTCGGGTTGCGGGCCGATCAGTTTGAAATCATGTTTCAGCTCGCGATCATCGCCGGCAAACATCTCGGAGACCCGGGCGGCATTGGCGCTGCAGCCGAGGTCCTTGAGCAGAACTGCATAATAGATATCCCGCAATTCCTCTCCGTTCATTCCCAGCGCCATCGCCACTTGCGTACCGATCCAGCAGGCGCGAATACTGTGCCCCGCGGGCTGGCCTTCGGTCAGGTCCAGCGCATAGGAAAAGGCACCGAGAATTTCGGACAATCGCGACTGACCGGAACCCTGGCTCGCCTCGAAAAACACATGCTTTGATTGAAACATTTACGCCGCTCCTGATCTGTCACGACAGAATGCCGCGTGAATGCTAGTGAACGGTTAATTTCGCGCCGATTACAGGATATATTTCATCTGCACCGCATGATGGACATCGGCGCTGCCAAGATTGAACTGGGCCGATTTGAATTTTGGCGGACCCATGCCGATCTTGGGGTTGCGCGAGAAGCCAAAACCTTCGCGCGGCAGGAACAGCCGCAAGTCCATCTTTCCGTTGGCATTTTCATCGTGAATGAGCGCTACGGCGTAGGTGCCGGGCTTCACGCCGTTGATCTTGATCGTCCCGGCTTGAGCGGCGGCGACTTTCAGTTTGCGGGCTTTTTTATCCTTGGTGCAATCGGGAAAATAGTCCGGATTGGTGCTCAGGCAGACCAGAACATTGCCTTTCTCGGACCGCATTCCCGTGATGGCGAGATCGACCGAAGCGGAGAGAACCGGTGCCACCGCAACCGGTATTTCACTCGCCGACGCGCTCGCGCCGAGGACCGCCACCGAAACGGCTCCCAGAATCGGCAAGACCGATGTCCGTGCCGCAGATCTTGTCCCAAAAACGGAAATATAGCCCATAATTACCTCTATAATATTCATGATGTTTCTCATGGTGCGTCGCGGTTATCAGCCAGCGGCCCAATCTACCCTGAACGAGCCAGCGCGGAAACATCTCCCACCCCATATGATTGGACACGCCCATAACCGTCATGGTCAGCAATACCAAACCCAAAACGCCGACGTGAATCGGTATCGCGATGACCAGAGCGGGGATGACCAGCGCTCCGCTGATCCCTTCGACCGGATGAAAGCTCATCGCCGCCCAGGCCGTGGGCGGGCGGCTTCCGTGGTGAACCGCGTGCGCGACCTTGAACCATTTGGGCTGGTGGAACAGCCGATGGGTCCAGTAGAACCATGTATCGTGCAGCATCAGATAGAGGAAAAACGACAGAGGCAGATACCAAAAGCCATAGAGATCGGCATCGGTGTAAATTCTGGTCCAGCCTGCGTTCTGCCAGCCCCATGCGACAATGCCCGCCGGCACGCCGTAAATTGCCGCGGAAAGCAGCGACCAGCGGATTTCACGGCCCATCTGGGGTTTCAGCCGGTCATAATAGCCCGGTCGCACCCGACCCGTCAGCCAGGCGAAGAAACCGCTGGTCAGCAGATAGCGCCCACCGACGATGAAGGTCATCGCCAAGGCGGAGAACAGGATAGCGAGGGCATATTCCATCGGGATTGAATATGGCGCCGGTCTCTGCGGAGCAAGCACTAAAGCGCCAATTGCATACATGCTTTCAGACAGGCTTTCGCCTCGGTTCGCCATCGTCTAAGGCTATGTGATGCCGAGTAAAACGCCCCCTTCCCCGCCTTATGATCTGGCCATCGCGGGCGGTGGGCTGGCGGGTGGACTGGTGGCGCTGGCGCTGGCAAGATTGCGGCCCGAACTGACGATCGCGCTGATCGAGGCCGAGACGCACTTTGGCGGCAACCATATCTGGTCCTTTTTCGACAGCGATGTCGCAGCCGGGCATCGCTGGCTGGTTGATCCGCTGATCTCCCGCCATTGGGACAGCTATGATGTCCATTTCCCCAAATATAGTCGCAAGTTGAACAACGGTTATAATTCGATTGAATCGAAAAATCTCGATCGGGAATTGCGGAAACGATTTCCCGCAGATGCGCTGAAAACCGGACAGAAGGTGACAAGGACCGAGCCTGGCCGGGTGCATCTCGCAGATGGCACCGAAATCGTCGCCCGCGCGGTACTCGATGTCCGCGGTGGCGGCGATATTTCTGCGCTCGAAACCGGTTGGCAGAAATTTTGCGGCCAGATGCTGAGACTGAAAACTCCGCACGGACTGGAGCGACCAATCATCATGGACGCGACGGTCGATCAGATTGACGGCTATCGCTTCGTCTACTGCCTGCCGTTCAGCGATACGGACATTTTCGTCGAAGACACTTATTATGCCGACACGGCGGCGCTAGACAGCGCGGCATCCCATTCCAGGATTGCAGAATATATATCGTCCCGGGGGTGGACAATCGAATCGATCATGAGCGAAGAAAAAGGCCAGCTTCCAGTGATTTATGGCGGTGACTTCGAAGCATTCTGGAAGGACAACCAGGGGGTCGAAGCCCGCGCTGGAGCACGTGCGGCGCTGATCCAGCCGATTACCAGCTATTCGCTACCCATGGCGGTCCGGACCGCGTTTCTGATAGCCGAAATGCCCGAGATCACGCAGAACACACTGGACACAATGCTGCGCGATCTGGCCAAGGACCATTGGAGGAAAGGTAAATTCTACCGTCTGCTCTGTGCTTTCCTGTTTCTGGGCGCCGAGCCCGAGAAGCGTTACAAGACGCTGGAACATAGCTATGGCAAGAGCGAACCCTTACTCGCCCGTTTTTACGCCGGCAATTCAACCTTGATGGACAAGATCCGTCTGCTAAGCGGCAAGCCGCCGATATCCGTCTCCCGCGCCATTTGGCTTTTGTTAAAATTTTGATGAGTATTCCTGTTTCATGAATGAAGTTGCAAAATCCCAGAACAGCTTGTTCAAAAAAGCCGCCGTCATCGGCTCGGGCTTTGGCGGCCTGGCGCTCGCCATCCGGCTTCAGTCGGCCGGCATCCAGACGACGATATTGGAAGGCCGCGACAAGCCGGGCGGGCGCGCCTATTTCTGGGAAAAAGAAGGCTTTATCTTCGACGGCGGACCAACGGTTATCACCGATCCCGATTGCCTGTCGCAACTGTGGGAACTGACCGGCAATGATATGGCGAAAGACATCGAGCTGTTGCCGGTATCGCCCTTCTACCGGCTCAACTGGCCCGACGGCACGAACTTCGACTATGTCAATGATCCCGAAGAGCTGCATGCCAATATCGCGGCGATCGAACCGGATGATGTCGAAGGCTACAAGAAATTCCTAGAATATAGCGGCGGGCTGTACGAGGAAGGCTATGTCAAGCTGGGCACCAAGGCGTTTCTCGATTTCAAGTCGATGATCAAGGCAGCCCCTGCCCTGATGAAATTTGAAGCCTATCGCTCTGTTTACGCCAAGGTTTCCAGTTTTGTGAAGAACGAGAAGCTGCGCGAGTTCCTGTCGTTCCAGACGCTGCTGGTCGGCGGCAATCCTATGAAGACCAGTGCGATTTACGGCCTGATCCACAAGCTGGAACGGCTTGGGGGCGTCTGGTTTGCCAAGGGCGGGACCAATATGCTGGTCGCCGCGATGGTGAAACATTTCGAACGGATCGGCGGCGTGATCCGGCTGGACGATCCGGTCACCCGGATTGACACGATTGGCGACCGTGCTTCGGGCATCACCTGCAAATCGGGCTGGAGCGAGAATTTTGATGCCGTCGCCACCAACGCCGACGTGATGCATAGCTATCGCGATCTACTCGGTCACAAGCATCGCAGTCATACGGTCGCTGAAAAGCTCAAGAAGAAGAAATATTCGCCCTCGCTGTTCGTCGTCCATTTCGGCGTGAAGGGAAGCTGGCCAGGCATCCCGCACCACATGATCCTGTTCGGGCCGCGCTACAAAGGCCTGCTGGAAGATATCTACGACAATGGCGTGCTGCCGAGCGATTTCTCGCTCTATCTGCATCATCCGACCGTCACCGATCCGGAAATGGCGCCCGAAGGGCATAGCACATTCTACGTGCTGGCACCGGTGCCGCATCAGGGCAAGCTGCCGATCGACTGGGAGGTGATGGGCCCCATCTACAAGAAGCGCATTCTCGACGAAATCGGCCAGCGGCTGATCCCCGATATCCATGACCGGATCATCACCAGCTTTCACTATACGCCGCAGGATTTCGGGACCGATCTCAACGCCCATCTCGGCAGCGCGTTCAGCCTCGAGCCATTGCTCACTCAGAGCGCATGGTTCCGGGTCCACAATCGTGACGATATCATCAACAATCTCTATTTCGTCGGCGCCGGCACCCACCCGGGTGCGGGCATCCCCGGTGTGGTCGGGAGCGCGAAAGCGACGGCGGAGCTGATGCTGGAGGATCTCGGAGAAGCCGGATGAACCGCAATAATCTCGTCCTTCACGCCAGATTGAGCATCGAGCGCGGATCAAAATCCTTCTCCCGGGCCTCCAAGCTTTTTTCCCGCCAGACGCGCGAGCGTGCCTGGCTGCTTTACAGCTGGTGCCGCGCCTGCGACGATCTTGCCGACGGACAGGATCATGGACATGGTATGTCTGTCGTCGCCAATCCGCAAAAGACGATTGCGGCGATGCGGATGATGACACGGCGCGCGCATGGCGGTGAGCAGACCGGCAATCCGCCATTTGATGCTTTTGGCGTCGTCGCGCAGGAATGCGGCATACCGATAGACTTCGCCAACGACATGATCGACGGCTTCGCGCTTGACGCCCGGGGATGGCGACCGGAGACAGAAGATGATCTATTTCAATATTGCTATCATGTCGCGGGAGCGGTCGGCTGTATGATGGCGATCGTGATGGGCGTTTCGCCCCGCGATCAGGAAGTACTCGACCGCGCCTGCGATCTCGGTCTGGCGTTCCAGCTAGCAAATATTGCCCGCGACGTGGCCGAGGATGCCGCAGCCGGACGATGCTATTTGCCGCAAGCCTGGGTCGCCGAGGCCCGGCTGGATCCCGAAAATATCATGGCTCCCGATCGCCGCGACGCATTGATCCCGCTGGTCAACCGGCTGTGCGATCTGGCTGGCGCCTATGAAGAATCCGCACGCGTCGGCGCGGCCAGCCTGCCGTTCCGGTCCCGCTGGGCGGTATTGGCTGCCGCCGGCATTTATGGTGATATCGGCCGGGCCATCAAGAAGAGCGACGGCGCTTCGCTTGATCGAAGAATATATACCAGCAAGGCCAGGAAGCTCGGGTCGATCGTCAAAGCCTTCGGGCAAGCGCTGGTAAAGAGCCCGCGTCGCGATCGGCAGCAATTGTGGACGAGAGCACGTACCGCCTGAAAACCTAGTGGCTGGCACCATTTTCGGTGACATATTTACCGATCCGCTGAACCGCGACGTCGCGCAGATTCCGCGAGCAGCACAATACCCCCAGCGCTTTGCCATGGGTGCCGTTGTAGACCAATGTTTCACCAAGCGCATCGGTGACGCTGGCTCCCGCTTCGGCGGCGATGACATGGGCGGCTGCAATGTCCCACTCGTGGCCCCAGCGGGTCGAGGCAACGACATCCGCCCGGTCATCGGCGACCATCGCCATTCTGAGTGCAATGCTGTTGGGTTTGTGGACCGCCACCAGATCGAGTTCGGGCGGCAGCTCTTCTGCCGGAATCCGGCAGCCGGCATATTGCTTTCGGCTGCTGGCGACCAGCGCGCGGCCGTTGACTTCGCTGTGGCTTCCCGCCTTGGCGACCCAGACCTCCTCCATCGCCGGAGCAACCAGCACGCCAAGAATCGGTGAATCATTGAGTACCAGCGCGACGGAAACGCACCAGCCGGTCTTGCCCGCAACATAATCTTTCGTGCCGTCAATCGGGTCGACGACCCAGGTCAGTTCATCGCCCGCGTCGCTATGATCGATATGGGTCTCTTCCGAAAGCCAGCCGGCTTCTGGTAGCAGCTTTTCAAGTTCCAGCCTCAGAAACTTGTCGACGGCAAGATCGGCGTCGCAAACAATATGACCGGGCGTTTTTTCCCAGATATTGGCGGCCCCCTGGCCCAGTCGCCAGTCGCGCATGGCCAGCGCCCCGCCTTGCTTGGCGATCGCGATAACCCGATCGAAATCGACGTCAGCCACCGGCCACCGTCATACTGTCTGTGCGCAGGGTCGGGGTATTGACGCTGTACCGATATTCCAGATCATCGGCCGCGATCAGGCTCTTGAACATATCTTTCAGATTGCCAGCAATCGTGATCTCGGAAACCGGCGGTCCGATTTCTCCATCGACGATCAGGAAACCGCCCGCGCCGCGACTGTAGTCGCCGGTGACCGGATTGACCCCCATGCCGATAAGCTCGGTGATGTAGACGCCGTGTTTGATATCCTTGATCAGTTCGGCCTTGCTGACCGAGCCATTGCCCATGTGAAGATTGGTAACGCTGACGCCCGGCGCTCCGCCGACCCCGCGCGAGGCGTGGCCGGTCGGCTGCAGACCCAATTGGCGGGCAGAGGCGCTTTCCATCAGCCACTGGGTCAGGCGACCGTTGTCGATCAATCTGGTTTTCGCGGTGGGAAGGCCTTCGCCGTCGAACGCCTTGGACCGCAGTCCGCGCTTGCGATGGGGACAGTCGATGATGTTCACGGCGCTGTCGAACACCTGCGTGTCGAGCGCCTCCAGGAGAAAGCTGGTCTTGCGCGCAATGGCAGCGCCGGCAATCGCGCCGACAAAATGGCCGAGCAGGCTGTTGCCGACGCGCGGATCATAGACGACCGGCATCGCACCCGACTTGAAATCCACCGGGTTGAGGCGGGAAACAGCGCGTTCGCCCGCTTCCTTGCCGATATTTTCGGGATTCTCGAGATCCTCCAGAAAGCGGACGCTGTCATAGGCATAGTCGCGTTCCATGCCGTCGCCGTCGCCCGCGATCACGCTGGCGGACAGGCTGTAACCGCTGGTGGAATAAGCGCCGGAAAAACCGTGGCTGGTCGCCAGGGCAACGATGCTGCGTCCGGCGCTGGCGCCGCCGCCTTCGCTGTTGGTGACGCCGTTGACCGCACGCGCAGCATCTTCCGCCTTTAACGCCAGTTCGCGCAAGAGTTCCGGCTCCGGGTCCTGCCCGTCATCGCCCTCGATCGGATGCGGTTCCGCTTTGAGCAGCAGATCTTCGGGCGCAAGACCGGCATATTCGTCTTCCGGCGCTTCTCTGGCCATGTCGAGCGCGCGACCGACGAGGGCGGACAGGATCTTAGTATCCATATCGGAGGAAGATACGGTTGCCGAACGCTTGCCGACGAATACCCTGAGGCCAATTTCCTCGCCTTCGGAACGCTCGACATCTTCGAGATTGCCGAGACGGATTTGCACTTGGGTCGCGGCATCGCAGACATAGATGGCGTCCGCGGCGTCGGCTCCGGCTTTTTTGGCTTGGGATATCAGGGCGTCGGCGCGATCCTGCGCTTCTGTAGGTTTTAGCATGCGCAGGACATAGGCATGCTGCCCAATAAGGTCAACGATCTGCTGCCAATCGGGCTAGAAAGGATTTTTGGATATTGCGGGGCAGATTGTCAGAGCAGCGGGCCGACTGCGGTGATCAGTCCGACAAAGAGAAATGGCAGACCGATAGCCAGCAACCACAGCACGATCTGGTCGGACCGGAATTTTGCGGCGATGCTCTGCTCGGTCAGGCCGCTGCCCGCCATGTCGACCCAGCGTTTCTCGAATTTGCGGCAGAAAGGGATGATGACGGCAACCAGCAGGACCAGGCCGAAATAGGGCGCGATTGACATGCCCTTGGTTTCGATGAAGCTGAGGACGAAGAATATCTGCATCATGGTATAGACGAGCAGTGCCGCAGCACAATTATTGCTCATTTTCTTGTCCCAGCGGATACCGCCATGCTGCACGTCACGACGTGCGCTATGCTTGCTGACCGATTTATGGGGTGCTGCTGCAACCATATTCATTCCCCTCAGAAAATTACGTTCGACTGTCGCCGGAAGTTTTCTCCCGTGCGATTATCTGAAACACTATACTCAAATTTTCACAATTGCAAAATATACCCGTTGTTAAGCATATTATATGTCAAGAACCGCGGTTCTGCTTGCCAAAAATTTCAACATCAGCCAGAATCAGTTTTCAAACGCAATTCAATTTCGGGGACCATCCGCATGACCATATCGCTTTCCGACCCGCTGTCCCTGCCCTGCGGAGCCGTCCTCCCCAATCGGCTGAGCAAGGCGGCAATGACCGAAGGAATGGCCAGTCCCGACGGCGTGCCGACAGCAGAACTGGAGCGACTATACGGGCTTTGGTCCGATGGTGGCGCGGGGATGCTGCTGAGCGGCAATATCCAGATTGATCGTGATCATCTCGAACGCCCCGGCAACGTCGTTATCGACCGACCGGCGAGCGAGGAAATGAAGACCGCGCTGAAAAACTGGGCGCAAGCCGCGACCCGCAATGGCAATCATTTCTGGGCCCAGATCAGTCATGCCGGGCGGCAGACGCAAAGCAATGTCAACAAGCATCCCAAGGCCCCGTCAGCGGTCAAACTGGGCCTGCCCGGCGGGCAATTTGGCGAGCCGGTGGCGCTGACGGTGGAAGAAATTGAAGAGCTGGTCGACCGCTTCGCACTGGCTGCTAAAACCTGTCAGGATGCCGGCTTTACCGGCGCGCAAATCCATGCCGCGCACGGCTATCTGCTCAGCAGTTTTCTCAGCCCGCGGTCGAACCAGCGAACCGACGAATATGGCGGAAGCCTTGAAAACCGCGCACGTTTTCTGCTTGCGGTGGTGTCAAAGGCCCGAGCGGCGGTGGGCCCTGATTTTCCGATTTCGGTCAAGCTCAACAGCGCCGATTTCCAGAAAGGCGGGTTCAACTTCGAGGATAGTCTGCAGGTGGTCCGCTGGCTGGAAGTGGCGAGCGTCGATCTGGTCGAAATATCCGGGGGCACCTACGAACAGCCGGCGCTGATGGGTGCCGACGGAATTGAGGAGAAAGAGGAGCAGAATGTCGCGCCGTCGACCAGGGCCCGCGAAGCCTATTTCGTCGATTTCGCCAAGGCGATGCAGGATGCGGTCACGGTCCCGTTGATGGTGACCGGCGGTTTCCGGACGAGAGCGGCGATGGAATCCGCGCTGGAAAGCGGCGCCGCAGACCTGATCGGCCTTGGCCGTCCGATGTGCGTGATGACCGACGCGCCGAAGCAATTGATGGAAGGGTTGGAAGCATTGCCGTGCTGCGAGAATGAACTGCGGCTGATCCCTGATTGGCTCGGTTTTCTCAAGAATTTCCAAGTGGTTAAAGCAATCGACGGCTTTGCGACCATCTACTGGTTTTACGAACAGCTCGAAAATCTCGGCCAGAACGGCAAAACCGATCCGCAGTTGAGCGTGTTCAAGGCGTTCCGCGCCGTCGAGGCCCGCAACAAGCGGATATTGTCAGCCCGCAGCGCGCGCTGACTCTCACCCGATCGCATTTTTTCGGCTAGATGTTGGTACTGGTCGGAATCAGGCTGGGCTGCAGATATTCATAGACATGCATCCGGCGTTGATTTCGTGCGACAATCCGCGCTTCCACCGCTCTCAATCCGGCCTGAAACCGCGCCAGCGGGCCTTCGCTGCCAGTGATCGCGGGGTCCTGGAACCAGCTTTCATAGGGAAAGCGGTTGGTCCGGTAATCGCCGAGCGGGCGATAATAGACCGAGCCCAGCAGGAACAGGGAGGACAATTGTTCCAGCGCCAGCGCAATTGGCGGCATGTAATCC
>TARA_R110000772_G_scaffold58087_3_pt1 | contig 16280 bp, 11 predicted proteins | sample TARA_R110000772 | Tara Oceans TARA_R110000772 (sample SAMEA4397948) | marine metagenome | biome: Polar Biome; feature: [SRF] surface water layer (ENVO:00010504); material: water (ENVO:00002006), including particulate matter (ENVO:01000060) such as... | depth 5 m | reverse complement strand
TGTGTTGTTTTGTCGTCGGCTTGCTTGGTCAATGCTAACCAACCTAGTGCTACCGTGGCCTTTGTTTTCGCCACAAACTCACCACCGGCGATGATCACCACTAGAACCTGCTCTTGATATTTATGAGGCTCGTAAAATTGCATGATGTATTGGGTTGCGATGAGCTGATAAATTTTTGCTTCATCCGCGCTTAAGCTCGATAGCACCTTATTTCGACTGGTAGGGATAATGGCATGGTGAGCTTCGACCTTGCTGTCGTTCCATGCTTTGGATTTCAGTGTGTGCTTGGCGTTGTCTACCGCATTTTTGTGCTCAGGAGAGTTGGCTTTAATAGCGGCTAATACCGAAGGAGCTTCTTTAAAATGCTCCGTCGGTAAATAACGAGAATCTGAGCGAGGATAGGTAATGAGTTGATGTCGTTCATACAGGGATTGGCAAACGTCTAGTACCGCCTTTGGCGATAAGTTAAAGCGTTTTGATGCTTCAATTTGCAGCGCCGATAAGTTGTAGGGTAGTGGCGGCGGACTTTGCTTGTTTTTTTGCGTATTTGCTTGGACTATGCCGGATTGCCCACGGGTTTTGTTGACCACAGTTTCGGCTAACTTTTTGACAATGACCCGTGCTTCTTCATCCTGATAGGGCTCGCATGCTGCACTCGGTTGCCACTTGGCTTGAAACTGTTGGCGACCTTGTGGATGACCTGCCTGAGTAACGAGTGTGGCAAATACTTCGTAAAAGGGTTTTGATTGAAATTGCGCAATTTCTGCATCACGCCTGACGACCAATCCCAGCACCGGTGTTTGCACGCGACCGACCGATAACACCCCAGAATATCCGCCGCGTTGACCGAGTAAGGTGTAAGCTCGAGTCAAGTTTAATCCGTATAACCAGTCTGCGCGTGAGCGGGCTAAGGCAGAAATAGACAAGCCGGTGAATTCGCGATTTGAGCGAATATTGTTTAGGGATTTTTTGACTGCATTCACATTTAAATCGTTAATCAGTAACCGCCCTGCGTTAACGATAACCGAGCGCTTAACTTTGCAGTAGGTGATCACCTCGTCGACTAAAAGTTGTCCTTCAGGATCAATGTTACAAGTAATTTTTTCAAAGTGTTTAATTGCTTGTTTAATAGTAGTAATTTCACATTTCATACTTTTCACTATTTATTAAAAAATTTATGAGAAAAGGGAGTGGCAGCGTAATTATTGTACAATAAATCACTTCACTTTTTGAATGTTATTTAGGGCTGATAATTTACCCTTAATGGATAGCAGCCGTATTTGTCCCATATCGTAACATCGTAGTATTGGCTCTAATTTTTGCGGGTATTTGTCCATCAATCTTCGATATTCATTAATTTCACTTTCTATGATCAACAATTCCTTTCTGTGTAATTCTTGGCTCTTGGACAATTCGGACTCAAATGTGTCTCTCTCCGTTTCGACTACTTCTTTGGATGGCAAGATATCGATAAGTGGGGATTTAACATTTAGAACAAAATTAGTATTTTTAAATAGGGGAGACTTCCGATATTTAGCGTGCTTTGGACTGAGGTTATTGTCTCTGATAAGTAAATTCTTATTTGCAAGTCGTCGAATTTGTTTGTAAGCGAACACCCTAGCTTCTAACGGCGATTTATATGTATCAAAACAGCTTAGAAGTTCACGGCTAAATGATGTGATGGTAAAGTGGTTTAACTTTTTCTCAATGAGTAGATGATAAATATTTTCACTGATTTTTATTCTTTTCGACATGAGTCTCATCTTTTATAAACTTAGGATTGCTAAGTATACTAATTTAGATAAAACTTAGACAATCTAAGTTATTCAAGGTGTCCAAATGAGAATTGAGTGGCGAAACCAAATCCTATCCCGGTCAGGCTTAAGGAAGCTCGGAAGAGGGCTCATATGACGCAAAAAGAATTAGGTCTGCGTATTGGCATGGATCTCGGCTCAGCAAGCAGCAGGATGAACCATTACGAAAAAGACAGGCACACTCCTGACATACAAACATTACAGCGCATGGCTGATGAGCTAAAAGTACCTTTGAATTATCTATTTTGTGATAGCACAGAGTCAGCGGAATTGGCTTGTTTGATTGATAGGCTGTCAATAGAAGAAAGGCAAGAACTGATTAAGCAGCTAAGTAAATAAAAATTAATATTAATAACAAAATAAGATAATCATGACAGGACAATCTAACAACATCATTGACTTTAAACTTCATACCTTGGGCTGGAAAGCATTTCAAGATCTCTCAGTTACAATAATGAGTGATATTCTGGGACATAATTTTCAATCTTTTTATGATTCTCATGATGGTGGACGAGATGGTGCATTTCATGGAACATGGATAGATAAACAAAATGGAACCAAGTCAGGCTCATTTACAGTTCAGTGTAAATTTACATCATATTATAAGGAAGGAATTAGGGTAGCTGATCTAAAAGATGATATAGAAAAAGCTAAAAGACTTGCGAGTAAGGGACTTTCCGATCATTACGTTTTATTTACTAATGCCCAATTAACTGGAACGCAAGATGAGTTGTTGCGAGAAGTATTTGAAAATATTGAAGGTATAGATTCTTTCACGTCATACGGTAAAGAACGAATCTCTCAAATTATATTGGAATCACCACGACTAAGAAGACTTGTTCCTAGGATTTATGGGTTAGGAGATTTAAGTCAAATTCTAGATGAGCGAGCAGGAGATCAGGCTAAAGCTATTTTAGATTCATTAGGTGATGATATTTCAAAGTTTGTTTTGACTAATGCTTTTAATAAAAGTGCTAAAGCTCTTGTTGAACATGGATTTGTTCTTTTATTGGGGGAGCCAGCATGTGGTAAATCTACTATTGCTGCATCATTAGCACTAGGGGCTTTAGATGAGTGGGGTTGTGCTACATTTAAAGTTTGTTCAAGTGACGATTTTATAAAACATTGGAATCCTAATGATCCGAAAAGATTATTTTGGGTTGATGATGCTTTTGGTGCAACTCAAGTAGATTGGAACGCAACTTTTACTTGGGCAAGAACATTTTCACATATGAAAGCGGCCATCCGTGATGGTGCTAAAATTATATTTACCTCACGAGATTATATATATAAAAGTGCCAAAGGAAGTTTAAAAGAAACATCTTTACCAGTAATACAATCGTCACAAGTTGTTATTAATGTGCAGGATATTTCGGCCCAAGAAAGAGAACAAATTTTATACAATCATATAAAGCTAGGAAATCAGTCGCAGGATTATAAAAAAAAATTAGAACCTTTTCTAAAGGGCATTGCTAATAATAATGAGTTTACTCCTGAAATTGCGAGAAGACTCGGTGATCCCTTTTTTACTCAATCTCTCAATATTAATAGTTTTGCACTTGCAAAATTTGTAGATAACCCTGTTCAACTGCTTATAGATATTTTATCGACACTTGATAAACAAAATGTAGCGGCATTAGCCGTAATATTCATGCGAGCAGGAGTATTACCAAGTCCTATAGTCCTGTCTGAGAGTGAAAGTAATGCATTGAGGCTTCTTGGAGGTACTATTGATGGAGTTATTTCTGCTCTCAAGTCACTAAAAAATAGCTTGACGCTCTTAACATATGAGGATGGTCAAAATGTCTGGAGATACAAACACCCAAGCATCAGGGATGCTTTTGCTCAGTATGTTGCAGATGATATTGAATTATTAGAGATATATTTAACTGGATCACTATTAGATAAATTATTCCAAGAAGTAGCATGTGCAGATATAAAAATAAGCGGACTTAAGGTTATTGTCCCTGAATCTCACTTTCAACTTCTTATAAGCCGATTACAATCATTTAATAGAAGTGGCTGGAGAAATAAAAAGTCATTTAGTGATTTTTTAACAAAAAGGTGTGACCATCGATTTCTATCTGCCTATTTAAAAAGTAATCCTGATTTTCTTGATAGTTTAAAGATAAGTCGTTCTATTCTTTTAGATTCAGATTTAGAAATACTTACTAAATATTTTGAAGCAGGATTACTTTCAGATGAACAAAGAAATAAAACTGTTCAGTCTCTTCATGAGCTTGCAATAAATGATTTAGATACTCAATTTTCAAGAGATAATGTCAAAATACTATTAACTCAAGATGAGTTTTTATTAATAAAAAGTGATGTTAAAGATAAAATCATAGTAAATTTAGGGGAGATAATTGATGACTTATCTTCTGACTATGATGATGAATCTGACCCTGAAGATCATTTCTCTGATTTAAGTTATTCATTAGGTGATTACGAAAATATTTATTTAGATGATGATGAAATATTTACCCATTTATCTACCGCAAAGGGTTGGGTTGAAGATGAAGTGAAAGAACTGACTAAGCGAATAAAACCCGAGCATGATGAAACATATGATGATGAAACTCATTCTGTTTCCGCCCATAAAACAGATCGTTCGATATTTGATGATGTTGCTAATTAATAGCTAGAAGAATAATCACTTAGAATTTATATTTACTTAAGGAATGAGTGCATGACAATTATTAAAAGAATTGATATTTCAAATTTTGGTAGCTACCAAAATTTCAAATGGAAAGACTCTATAAAAAACGATAAAAATGAAGTCATTGATTTCAAAAAATTAAATATTCTTTATGGAAGAAATTATTCAGGTAAAACTACTCTTTCTAGGATATTTAGAGCGTTAGAGACTAAAAACATACCTCAAGATTTCTCTCCGTGTAACTTTCAACTAAAAACTGATTCAGGCGATATCAATCATTCTAATGTCGTAACAAACCAGCTCGATATTAGGGTTTATAATAGTGACTTTATAGGTCAAAATTTATCTTTTTTGTCAGACAATGATGGCAAGATAAATCCTTTTGCTATTCTTGGCGAAGACAACACCGAAATAGAAAGAAAAGTTGAAGAAATCACTAGTTTTTTGGGTGACTCGGAACAAAAAATTGGTTTGTTTTATCAAAAATCACTCAAATATGTAGAGTATATAAACGCTAAACAAGTAGCTGATAATAGGCAAAGTGAATTAGATAAAAAATTAAAAAATAAAGCTAATGCCCCCCAAATTGGGATTAAATATAAATACTCTCTTCCTATTTATAATGTTAATTCTTTAGCAAAAGATATTAAGCTTGTACAAAATGAATCTTATACTGAATTGTCGGGCGCAGAAGTCATTAAGTTAAATGCACTGCGACAAGATAAAGAATTAGACGAAGTAACTGAAAGAGTTAATCTACAATCAAACTTCAAATCTTTGTATGACTCGGCTAAAAAATTAATAGAATCAAATATTAAACCATCAAAACCAATTCAAGATCTATTAGATAATTATTTACTTAATGAGTGGGTTAAAAATGGTAGAAAACTACATGAATCAGCAGATACTTGCAGTTTTTGTGGTAATCCATTACCTGCTGATTTATGGAAAAAGCTAGATGCTCATTTTGATCAAGAATCAGAAGATTTAGAGAAAAAAATTATAGCTTTAACTACAAAAGTAAATCGAGAAATAAGTCTGTTATCTGATGATGTAGATATTGAGGTTAGCCAATTATATTCAGAATACAAAGACCAATTTGAACAAGAAAAGAAAAATATAAAAAGAGCAGTTAAAGATTACAAGGTTAATTTAGTAACTATAAACAAGTGTTTACAAGAGAAAAAAGAAGATATTTTTTCTTCTAAAGTAATGATTCCTCTTGTTGATGTAACTGAAAAATTTACTAATATTGCTCAAGAAATTAATAATATTATTGATTTAAGTAACCAAAAAACTACTTCATTAAATAAGGAGCAGGAAAAAGCTAAGAAAAAACTGGTATGGAATGAAGTATCTACGTTTTTACAAGAAATTCAATATGACGACGAATTGAAAGCTATACAAACCTTAAGTGAAGCAGTTACAGTTACTTATAAAAAAGTTCAAGAAATAGCCGAGAAAATTAAAGCCAAAGAAGATGAGAGAGCTTTATTACTTACACAGCTTCATGATGAAACCAAAGGAGCAGATAAGGTAAACCAATATCTTAGTAATTTTTTTGGGCATGAGGGGTTAAAGTTAGAAGCTACAGAAGAAGCAGGCGGGAGAGCTTTTAAATTTGAGATAAAAAGAGGAAATCAATTAGCTAAAAACCTGAGTGAAGGTGAATGTAGTTTTGTGGCATTTTGCTATTTCATGGCAAAACTGGAAGATTCAGAATCGCAGGATAAAAAGCTTATAATTTATATTGATGATCCAATTTCTAGCTTAGATAGCAACCATATTTTTTTCATTTACAGCCTTATTGAAACACTCATTGCAAAGCCAATTGGTCAAAATGAGAATGGTAAAAATATATTTGGCTATGACCAACTATTTATTTCTACTCATAATTTAGATTTCTTGAAATATTTAAAAAGAATGACTAAACCTTCCAAAGCTGAAGGGTCTGAGCAATTTCTTATTTCTAATAAAAATACAGGAAGTTCAATAGAGATAATGCCTAAATATTTACGGAATTATATCACTGAATTTAATTATTTATTTGGCGAAATTTATACCTGCTCAGACGAAACTAATAAAGTAACTCATTACAATAGTTTTTATAATTTTGGCAACAATCTTAGAAAATTTTTGGAAGCTTTTTTATTTTTTAAATATCCATTTTCGCAAGATGAATCTAAGGATCATAATTTAAGAGTAGAGAAGTTCTTTGCTGATGATTTAGGGGTAGAGCCTTTAGTTCAAAGGATAGTTAATGAGTTTTCACATTTATCAGGAAAATTTGATAGAAGTGTTGAGCCAATTGATCATGCTGAAATAGCAAGATTAGCGCAATTTGTTTTAAAAAAGCTAAAAGCTAATGATAAAGAGCAATTTGATTGTTTAACCGAAAGCGTGAATTTAAATTAATTAGAATGCTGCTTATAAGCCGATTTTTAGGTTCAATAAACCATTGAGGTGAACAAATTGAACGCTACTATTGGAAAAGATTAGAACCTCCCTATAGATACTTAAGTAATATTTTGTTTTATTTAACTTAATTTCTTTCTATATGTTAACGGATTAATATAAATTTAAACTATGAAAAAACTATATCTTAAAACACTATCTGACTTACCTCCAAGTTTATCACCTACAGAGGAAGTTAATTTTCTGACGAGCGTAATGCGTTCAATATTGCAAGTTACGGCATTGGTAGCTCTTGAATTACACATTTCTGAAATACCTGAAGATGAATTAGACGTATCTCGTTTTCTCCGAAGAATGGAGCAACCATCAGACGGAACTCCGATTGAAGTTATAGAATTTTTGTTGCCATTATTAAGGTCATATATAGACCGAAACCTTTGCCTAGGATGGTACAAAGAAAATAGTTTTTCCAAAAGTTTGGCTAAGCAATTGAATGAGTGGGTTCAATTTAGAAATGACACAACTGCACACGGCATATTGAGTCAAAAAGAGGCCTGCATCTGGGCTCCGAAATCTAAGGCACTTATCCATAGTAGCTTAAATGTTCTGAGTGGATTAATTCCTTCATACGAAAGTAAAACCAATGAACTTACATCATATGATATAAATATTTCTCTACCACTCGTATTTAAAAATAAGCCAGTCGTTATCAGGAAGGTTAAATGCCAGCGTAGTATTTGGACATTAAATGGGCAAATGCTATCCCTAGAGGATGCTCAAAGGTTTACTACTGAACTTACTGATAGCTCTATCTTTAGTAAACCATATATAGAAAGTACAGATCAGTATGTGGCCTCTTCTGATATTTCCATTGAAATTGACAACTCACGCCATAGCTTTATACACAACATACCGCATAGGCAAACATATACTTTTGAAGGCCGTAGAAGAGAATTATCAAAACTAACAGACTGGCTTAACGATGAGGATTCTAGGACTTGTTTAGTATTTGGTGATGGTGGATTCGGTAAAACAACTGTAGTTCTAGAGTTTCTCAATAATTTACTGGAAGACAAAGTAGTTATTGATAAACCTAGCCCTCTAGTTATCTCCTTTTTTACAGCTAAGATGACTCGATGGACAGACGAAGGATTATTACACCTTAAAGGTGTGTCAGATGCGATGGACGAATGCATCAGAGAGTTAATCAAAGCTTTTACACCAGTCTTAACTAAGGACTGGTATGAATCACAAGGAGATCGGCTGATTCAAAAAGCATTTAATTTTCTTAAAGAAGAAGGATTAAGTAGAGATGATGTTCTTTTCATATTTGATAATACTGAAACTCTAGCTACCTCAACAAATGAAGTTGAAGATTTAGGTGACTTTTTACAGGCAGTAACCAAAAAGTTAGGACGAATGATTGTTACTTCGAGAAGACGAGAGTTTATCAATGCAACGCCAATCCCGATAAAAGGTTTAAATGAATTAGAGTGCGTAAGTTTACTTCAGAGGTTAGCAAAAGAAAACCATGCAGATCCACTTCTTAAAGCAGGTGAGGCAAGGTTGAGAAGAATAAGTCAATCGCTGATGTACAAGCCTTTGCTCATTCATACTTTAGTTAAACATATTAGTAGAACTAAATCTTCAATTGATGAAGCAATAGATTCAATCTTCAAGAAGTCAAACAATGAATTACTAGAGTTCCTCTATGAAGATGCTTGGGCTCGCATGACTGCTTTGCAACAGAATGTATATATGTTACTTGTAATTGCAGAGAGCCCTTTAGATCACTTTTCTGTTTCAGAAGCTTGTAAAATTATGCAAATTCCTTTAACAGAGTTTCATACCACCTTTGATGAAACTTACTTTGGTTCGTTAACTAATCATGGGGAAAAATTCTCAATTGAGTTGGAGGAACTTTCCAGCCGTTTTTTTAATAAAAAAATCAAAGATCTTCCTGAATATGACAAACACATATTGGAATCTAAAGCACAGGGGCTTGATACTTTAGTTGGTAATTTTCATAAAATTGAAGAAGAATACGAATTAGACCGTGTTGCAGAAGCATTTCGTAACTCATATGCAAAGGCTGCGAGAACTGCTGTAAGAAAGGAGAATTATCCTGAAGCTAAGGACTACTACGATATTGCAATTAGTGAAGATCCTATGAACTCTGCACTTAAAGATCGATTTGCTTGGTTTTTGTACCATAAAATAGGCAATAATAAGGCAAAATTGAGAGCGGAAGAATTGTGGCGAGACTCTATTGAACTTAATGAAAATAACTGTGATGCTATTGTTAATCTTGCTCAGTGTCGATACCGAAATGATGACTTAGAAGAGGGGGATAATTTATTAATAAAAGCAGGAGCTTTATCTAGATCCCAGTCATTCTGTTTATTAAATAAAGCTAAAGCTAGATATTACTATTGGTCAAGAAACAAAGGTATTGAAAAAGTTGAAGAAAGATTAGAAGAAGCTATGTTTTTATTAGATAATGCAAGTAAAACTCTCAGAAACAGAGATAAGTACTACGCAAAGACATTACATGAAATTAACTTATTCAAAGTAAAGCTTAAAAAAATTAAGTTGAAACTTTAATTTTTAGTAATTGGAGTCGGGTACCATCATCAAGTAGTTTTATAATTTATAATTTATGATCTGAGTGACTTATCGGTCAACTCATTTATTTTATAAAGCCCGCTATTTATTTAGAGGGCTTTTTCTTTTTAAGACTGTCTTAATTAGTAATGATACGTGAATTGACGAATGATATTTCACTCCGTCAATACTTGACTAAAACGACTTAATTGTATTCTTAACTGTATTCAATTGAATGGCGGTACGAGATATAATTGCTTGGCACAGCTACATGTTATTTTCCATATATGAATAATCAAGTGAAAGCTAAGCAGTATTTAACTTTATAATACCTTGAAGATTGTAGTGGTCAATAAAATTTGGCCACAGTTTTAGAATCTTGATATCTAACCTCAGATTCATTTGGCGCTAAACCGGCATTATAATGATGCGGCCTAACGTTGTTGTAATATCCGTTGATATAATCACTAACGCTATATTTAGCATCAATAAAATTTCCATATCCAACCTTTGGCATCCATTCCGTTTTAAAGCTTCTAAAAAATCGCTCCATTGGTGCATTATCCCAACAGTTTCCACGCCTACTCATACTTTGTTTGATTTTATAGCGCCATAAACGTTGACGATATTTTAAACTGGTATAGTGACTACCCTGGTCTGAATGAAACATCAGTCCTGTCGGTTTTCCTCTGCTTTCATACGCGAGTTCAAGCGCTTTTAGCGTTAAATTAGTATCTGGCGACAACGACATTCCCCAACCAACGACTTTACGTGCAAATAAATCAATAATAACGGCTAAATAAGCCCAGCGATTACCTACCCAAATATACGTCACATCACCGCACCACACGGTATCTGGCTCAACAACATCAAATTGTCTATCAAGCAGATTTGGAATTTCAAGGTGCTCATTACCGCCGCGTTTATATGAATGTTGAGGTACTTGGCAGCTTTCAAGCTTTAATTTAACCATTAGCTTAGTAGCACGATAACGACTCAATTCAAAATCATTGTTCGTTGCTATTGCCGCGATTGTCCGCGCCCCAGCTGAGCCGCCGCTCATTGCATGTATTGCTCTAACTTCAGCCTCTAGCCTTACTTGTTCTGGTGTCGGCGTTGTATCCCTTATAGCCCAATATTTATAGCTACTACGATGCACATTGAATACGTTACACAGCACGCTAATTGGGTAACGCTCTCGTTGATTTAGTTTCTCAATTAACGAGAATTGTTCAGGGAGTCGGACATCAAGAGAGCGGTAGCCTTTTTTAATATATCCTTTTCTAATTCGATGCGTTGGATTTGCTTTTTAAGTTCGCGGATTTCAATTTGTTCGGGCGTCATTGGCGAAGCCGATGGTGGCTGGCCATTACGCTCTTGCTTTAATTGAGTAACCCACTTACTAACGGTTGATTTACCCACACCCATCGCTTTGGCTGCTTCTTCTTGAGTATAATTTTGGTCAACTACAAGCCGGTAATTGTCAACGAAGTTGCACGGTATAACTACGCAGCTATTTTGGTTTTCTCCTCTGCTGCGGATACTTTACTTTTATCTGCGTTCAATTCGACATTTTCTGTTGGTGTCCAATCTCTTGTTTTACCACTCCAGCGCCTTGGGTTTCTAGCCTTTGCTGCTTCATAAACGACCTCACGTTGGGCGAGGATTGCTTTATCCTTACCCATATAACGCTGCGCTGGCGTGACGTACTTAATACCGCTATGTTGGTGTTTATCGTTGTACCAGTGCATGAAACTGTGGACCCAGCGTCTGGCATCTTCCAGCGTGGCAAAGCCCGCTGACGGCCACTGCGGACAATATTTTACTGTTCTGAACATCGATTCAATGTATGCATTGTCGTTACTAACGCTCGGCCGGCTGAAGCTCGGTGTGATACCAAGCTCCGTTAACTTTCGGCGCATTGTGTAGGACTTCATTGTGCTACCGTTATCGCTGTGAAGTATCGGCGGATCATCGCTACACTTTGCTTTGAGTACGGCTTGCTGAATGAGATCAGCATTATGATCGGCATGTTCTCTGTCGTGCACTTCCCAATGCACCCCGTAGCGGCTGCAAAGATCCTGTATCATGTACAGATAAAAGAATTGTCCTCGCACGCGACTTGGCAGGAACGTCACATCATAGGTCCAAACCTCATTCACTTTGGAAGCGCTGTGCCGTGGAGGCTCCGAGGGTTTGACCGCTTTGTGTGCGCGACCTCGATGCTGCAACAGTCCCTCATCACGCAGTATTCGGTAAAAGGTCGATTCCGATGCGATATAATGCCCCCTGTCAGCCAGTTTCGGAACAATCTGCGATGGCGGCAGGCTGCTGTATTCTTGACGTAGACAAACTTCGAGCACCTCATCACGCTCTGCAACACTGAGCTTGTGTTGTGGCGCGGGTTGCTCAGTCAGCGGTCGCTGATCAAACAGCACTTTTTTGCACTTGCCGGGCTGCCAACGCCGTAAAGTGCTGGCATCGAAACCAATAAGCGTGCAAGCAACAGCCCTGCGGGCACCATGGCTCACGGCTTCATCGACGAGGGCCAGCAAGGTACTGCGCATCTGAGGTGACGTCATTGATCCTCGTCCTCCCAGAGCGCTTGGAACTTTTTTTGCAGCACCAGTAGCGCTGCGCTTTCCGCCAACGCTTTTTCTTTGCGGCGAAGCTCCTTGTGAAGCTGCTTTACTTCCTGCTGGCTGGACTTGAGCGCGGTGGCATCAGTGACGGCTCTTTGCTCCGCGCTGGCCGCGCCGTCTATACAGTCCTGGCGCCATTGCGCAATCTGCTCCTTGTAAAGCCCTTTGCGTCGGCAGTACTCGCTTAGCTCTGCTTCGTTGAGACTGGCAGCTTCAAGCACGGCAGCCAGCCGGGCTTCACCACTCCATTGATGACTATTATGTTTTCGACTTCCGGGCACAACGACTCCATCGCGTCTGGCTTGTTTCAGCCAATTGTACAACGTTTGCTCGCTGATCCCTTCATGTTGTGCAACAGACACCACCGAGCTATTCTGTGGCGGCAATAACTTGATCATAACCGCTGCTTTACGCTCTGCGGAATATTTTGACATTGCATGTTCCTAATCCGCCTCCGATAATTAGAAAAACGTGCAACTAGTCTGACACCGGGGGAAGCTGAGCTGTTTCTAATTTGATTGCTGCAGAATACGTTGCACGTTTTAATTTCGTCATTTTTTCACCCAAATTTGTATGCTTATCAGCATAACATTTCTTTCTTAATGGGTGGCCAAATTAACTATGCCACTACAGCCCTAAAACCTAAGCAAGCTAGTTTAGGTTTGGTTAATCAATTTTTAAGCTTACGCGATCTTTTTGCTTTTGGCTTAAATGATCCTTTTGGTTTATATGGAGTACCTTTACCTTTCAAACCACTAAACGTAACTGATTTAACCTCATTGATTAATAAATCTAAGTTATTTGTTATTGGGTTCATAAATTGAGCATACTTTAGTTCCTTCTGACTTATTGCCTCTAATTGTGACTCCCAATGAGCTGTCATATCAGGGATTGTCATACGTTCAGGTAACGAACATATTAACTGTGTACCAACGTCCGTAGCCCTAATATCTTTACCTTTTCGAGTAAGAAATTGACGCTTGAATAGAAGTTCAATGATCCCCGCCCTTGTAGCCTCAGTTCCCAATCCATCAGTATCACGTAATACTTTTTTAATTGAAGCGTCAGTTACATATCGAGCTATACCTGTCATGGCTGAAAGTAATGTAGCGTCAGTAAAATAGTTGGGTGGTGTAGTTTGCTTTTCAATTAAATCGGCCTGCTGGCAATGTGCTTCATCTCCTTTTGAAACATTAGGTAGGCTAACCGCTGAAAATTCACTTTCCCCCTGTGATTTTTGTTTTGAAGGAAATAAAGCTTTCCAACCTTGCGATACCACGTCTTTTTGTTTGGAAATAAATAAACCACCTGACACTTCTGTATCTATTTGTTTATCTACATACTCAAATGGAGGGTAGAACTGAATAAGGTACTGGCGAGCAACCAGTTCATAAATATTATTTTCAGCAGGCGATAAGCGGCTTAAATCAGTTGATTTTGATGTAGGAATTATCGCGTGATGGGCACTTACCTTTGAGTCATTCCATGCTTTACTCTTTAGGCTATAATTTGCATTCCTTGCTGCATCAATTAAAGCTGAGCATGAGTTGCTAATAGCTCCAGCTACTTGCTCAACATCATTTAAATGCTCTTTAGGTAGGTATCGACAATCAGACCGTGGATATGTAATTAATTTATGACGCTCATACAATTGCTGACAAGTATCAAGTACTGATTTGGCACTCATACCAAACCTCTTTGCTGCGTCTATCTGCAATGCAGATAAACTATATGGTAAGGGCGGGGGGGTTGCTTTTTTTTCTTCCGTTACTTGAAGAATTTTTCCTGATTTGTTTTGTATTTTTGAGATAACACTAGATGCTAATGCTTTAGATAGCACCCGATTATCCTCATCCATGTAGGGTTCACATGCTTTACTCGGACGCCACTTGGCCTTATATAGCTCACCCTTTAAAGTTTTCAAAGTACAGATAACCTCATAAAATGGTTTTGATACAAAATTCGCAATCTCTAAGTCTCTGTGAACGATTAAGCCTAGAACTGGAGTTTGGACTCTGCCAATTGATAAAACTCCGGTATACCCTGATTGGCGGCCTTGTAGAGTGCATAAGCGGGTCATGTTAATACCATACAACCAATCCGCTCTTGCCCTTGCCAAAGCGGATGTCGCAAGCGGGATAAAGTCTGTATTTTTACGTAAGTTATTTAGAGCTTTCTTTACAGAAGTAGGGTTTAAATCACTAATTAGGCATCTCAAAACTTCTGTCTTTTTTGCTTTGGACACACCACAATGATTGATAACTTCATCAATTAAAATCTGCCCGACTCTGTCTGGGTCACCCATATTGACCAATACGTCAGCTTGCTTTATTAGTTTTTTGACGACCGAAAACTGCTTTTTAGTATTGGGTTTAACAACAAGCTTCCATTCTTTAGGAACGATAGGTAGATGTTCTACAGCCCACTTCTTATAATCAGGGTTGTAGGCTTCCGGTTCAGCTTGCTCTAGCAAGTGGCCTATGCACCAAGTTACTACATCACCATTACCAGCTTTGATAAAACCATTATTTTTTTGATGGGGCTTGGGAAGCACTTCGACTAAAGCTCTACCAAGACTTGGCTTTTCTGCTATGAATAATCTCAAACATTTTTACTCGTGATAGGACTAATTTGGTATATCGCTAACTGTTTTTCCAAAAGAGATATCTTCTCTAATGCTTCAAAAAGCGTAAACTCGAGCTGCGCATTGTGAGCAATCACCTTATCGCTGAACGTTTTAATTTGATCTCGTTGCGCTTTATATCGCTCTTTTAATTGTTTTTCTTTATTTCGTTGTTCTCGCAACTTTTGCTCAGCGCGTTTAGTCAAAATATGCTTACCATCAATTACTTTCTGCTTTGAAGATTGTATGGTTTGATTTGCTAGCTCAACGAAAGACGAATAGTAATAAATTCCACCTGAACTTAAACCTGCTTCGTCATTGATTCTTTTCAAGTTGATTCTTCCGTCAGGCTTGGTTCTTACCGGTGCTCCCTCAATAAGCCTGTTGAGCGCTTGCTCCAGCCTAATCAAGGTTTCATTTCCTCTGTCTGAATGGTTAGTCATAGTTACTCTTATAGCAATGTCTGGTTGATGTCTTGTTCGAAAGTCTCGACAGGAATTTCGTGATCATTTAGGCACTGCTCGATTGATTTTATCTCATAGTAAATTTTGGATAAAATATTCGGCATCTTAACGCCATAACTCACTAACGTCTCAAACTTGGTAATCAGTAAGGCTCTTTTAGGGACGAGTTGTTCTGCTTTCTCTTTTGTTACAACCGCATACTTGCAGACGGGCATATCGCATATGCGATTACATTGTGGGTTGGTGCAATGACCGACAGGTGTTTCTATAATTGATAATTGTCCATCACGAACTTGTTTTGATATTTCTTCTCGGCTTAGATAGATTGTTGAGCGGTCTGCACCTCGTAAGGTCTCTATACGTTTACCTTCTGCACCAGATAACGACTCTGCTTTATTATAAATATAGTAAAGTGTATCGGTCATAAAATCGTGGTTTTCTTGTGCTATTTCTGAAAGTAAATCCTTATCTAGCATCATGTCAAAATAGCCAGCTACGTTGGCTTGATTGGAATACCAAGAGGTCATGGCTATATTGATATGTTTGAACTGATATTTTAAATCTAAAAGCGATGAAAGCTTGTTACGAACGAGATAAACAGCAAAAGTACGTCTAAAACAGTGTGGATTTATGGGTAATATTTCGCCAATTTTTAGTTGATTTCGTCGCGAAGGGTTTAACATGTTGAACTCATCAACATCCTGTTTGGTTGCGCTGTAACCTGTTGCCTTAACCAAACTTTTTAGCGATTTGTCAATGGCTTGTCGTCCGGCTGGAGAGTGTTTTGCTGTAGGTGAGTATGATAGGAAAAGTGAGTCTGCTGCTCGATTATATTTTTTTTGTTCATCAATGTGATGAAATGAACGAGCTCGCTCCTTCCAAATTTCTCTTGAGAACTCATATATGTGCCAAATAAGTTCAATAGCATCTTTGACTGCAGGTATAGTAACCCAACTAGTTTTTCTTCTTACGCCAGCGATATTAACTTTTGTGTGTACACCATTTACTACAGGAATTACCATACCTGCATAAGTTTTCTCTTGATAAGAATCGAGAGTC
>TARA_R110000772_G_scaffold3193_4_pt1 | contig 16309 bp, 17 predicted proteins | sample TARA_R110000772 | Tara Oceans TARA_R110000772 (sample SAMEA4397948) | marine metagenome | biome: Polar Biome; feature: [SRF] surface water layer (ENVO:00010504); material: water (ENVO:00002006), including particulate matter (ENVO:01000060) such as... | depth 5 m | reverse complement strand
TTATGTGGTTCATCTATTCGATCATCTTCTCTTATTTCAAATATTTTCATGTTAATACGTCATTTATACGTTTCTCTCTTATCATTGGTTCGGCATCATCATATATAACAGATAGTAAATCTATTCCAATTATTCTAAAATCTCTTATATTCATTTTTAAATCATTTCCATTTTCACTACCTTGAATAAAATAAGTAGTACCTCGTCTAAAAATATAATTTATATAATATGATCCTGGTGCATGATCCCCCGATGAACCAATATAAATTAATTCAGTTGTTCCATCTATTCGATTATTAACGGTTACTTTATCACCCTTTTCTAATTCACCTAACTCTTTACCATTCATATATTTCTAATTCTTTAGTTTTACAAACTTCCATTGATTTGTCTGTGATATCACACCCAATATATTTTCTACCAAAATCCCTTGCTACTTCACAAGTAGATCCAGATCCAGCAAATGGATCAAATACATTCTCTCCCTCATTGCTACATTGTAATATAATTCTTTTTAATAATTCATATGGTTTTTGTGTATCATATATAAGTCCTCCTTTATTGATGTAACTCTGTCTGCTACCAATACTTTTCAGATCCCACATATTTTGAATATATTTACTATCATATTCATCTGCGTATTGGATTCTTCTTGGTACATTATTTTTAGACCAAGAAACTTTACCAGCTTCATCAAGTGCTAATAATTTATCAGGTACAGTTGCCCAATGGCGACCTGTAGGTAGGTTTATTGATCCTCTGGTTGGATGTTCCCAATTAAAACCTGTTAGTCCTTTGGTTGGTCCTTTTGCGTGAAGAGGAACAGTCGTAAACATTCTCCCATCACTATCTTTCTTATTAAATTGTTTTTCTAACTCAGCTTCTGTTTTACTCTCCATTATATAATTCCAAGTGAAATCCTTTTCATCTTTGGTGTAATATAAAATAGTATCCCATATTCTTCCCCAATTCTTTGAGTTGTTTTTCGCATTAGTACATTGACGAGCAATTTCATTCTTGAAACATTTGAATCCGAAGATCTCATCAAGTAATACTTTTAGATAATGTGATAGATGCCAATCACAATGAATGTATAAACTACCATTATCTTTCAGTATTCTACGGAACTCTTCAAATCGTGGTCGATAGAAATCAATTGCATCTTGAGGAGTTTTAAATAACTTATCATCATAGTCTTTTATATCTTTACTATTCGTGCCATATAATACATCAGCGTATATAAGATGTATTGACTTATCAGGCATTTTCTTACATAGTTCTAAGTTATCTATTTTATGTACTTTATTTAATAATTTCATTTATTGATTGTTCTCTTTTGTGTAATTTTAACGCATTTTCATCATCTTTGATTTTCATCCACTCTTCGAATGAAATATCATCTGGTCTTTTTATAAATTCAACATAATCTACATGTTCATTTATTTTATCAGTAATATAGTCACTATAATCCATTATATTACCTACATTTTCCGCTAAATATTCGGTGTATGATTTTAACCTTTCGTTGGTTATGTCTTGGTAAATATTATTTCCATCAAACTCTGTGGGGTTTTCTATAGAATATTCATTAATAGTTAGTAATCTCATCTATTATATTTTTCTTTTTTATTTTTTTCAATTTTCGTTTAGATATAACTAATTTCATATATTTTTTTGTGGAACTTTCGTATCTACTACAATTATCTTCATCATAAATATGCTTAACCTCAAACCTTTTTGTTAGTGTTATACCAAACGTAGCATCTATAACTCGATTAAAATCTTTAATTATCAGTTGGGTATCTTTCTTCTCAATATGATTTTCCCATTCACCTTTCTTTTTAATACACCAAGATGAAATACCAACCATTCTCATTGATTTATAATTCGGAACTTTAGATATTACTATATTGTTATAATTATATAATATTTTACACCCATTTTGTTTAAGTAAAAGTATATAATTTTCTATGTACTTTTTACGATCTGCCATATAACCATCACCCAATGGTGGTAGGTCATGTTCTTTTAAAAATTTAATAAACCCTTTTAGTTTTTTAGTTTTATATAATATTCTAGCAAACGGTTCTCCATTGTGTGTAAGCGATTTATTAACCATTTTATGTTGATCACTTGTATATAATTTTCGGAAATATTTTCTAACATATGGTATATCACACAAATCATCATACTCTGATACATAAACTTCTAAATCAGAACTAAGATCGAAGAAATTTTTATATTGTATTACATTACGGGGTAATAAATAAAGTGATTTTTTATATTGTTTTAAATCATTGAACAATTCCATCATGGTATCTACTCTAATATTTTGACCATAAAAATGTGTAAATAATTTAAAGTAATGAGGATTTTTATTTTTAAATGATGATGTCCATTTGTTAAATCTTTCTTCTCTATATTTGATGCGGTTTTTCTCGTCTCTATATCTTCTGTAATTACGTAAAAACATTAATTTACTTACTAATCCCATATTTCTATATTTCTCGTTGTACCCACTTGTCGTTCACTTTCATCCATTTTTTCTTCTTTGGTTTAGGAACATATTTTAAATCATATTGATCTACTGAAAAGAAATTAATCATTTCTAATTTACTATATGCGTCTGGTATAAGTAGATTTAACTTAGTTAAATCATTCACTTTATTTATTTTATTATAATGGTAGAAAGGATCATCTGTTCCTTTCTTCTCTACCACCCATTCAAACATTTTCCTCCATAGAAATACTTCAAATCCTTTTTTAATTTTTTCTTCAGATTTATCAAAACCAGCATCATCGTTATCAAAAAAGTACCGAATCTCTAACCCATTTTCTTCCATGAATTTAAGATCGGTGTTCACTCCAGCGATCCCAATTGAGTTCGGCCAAAGTATAGCATCCCCATATCCTTCAAATATAGTGATTTTTTTATTAAAATCCACACCTAATATACCATAATAGTAAGATAATTTATTATACATTATCTTTTGACCATCACTTAATTCTTCTTTACCTACCATATTATAAAGATCTTCGAATGTATAGATGTGAAATAATCTTTTACTTCCCTCTTTTAAATTACGAACTTGTGCTCCTATTATCTTATTACCCTTTCGATTTAGAAATATAATAACTTTCTCAAACCAATCTCCACCTACATGGAAAGTTGCTTGGTAAATATTAGCAAATAGTTTGGGATCTAATCCCCTCGTTTCTACTAAATAATAAAACTGTATCGATCCTGGTTGGATAGGTTTAAATTCTGATAGAGCAGATTCACATTTGTTTGTGTTTATACATTCTGTGAGATCTTCTAAATCAACTAAATGATTAAGACCATTCTCCATTAATTCATCTTGTAGAGTTTCTACACTATTAGTATATCTATCTAAGTAACCATATATTTGTTGCTTTACTTTACCATCAATTTCAATATTGAAATCTTTACACATTGATGTGAAGTGAGTTTTACGATCACAACCATCGTTGAAACATTTATAAAAAAGAATTTTATTTAAGTTCCCTCTATATTTATTTGGATTCTTATGTGAATCACCACAATATGGACAAGCAATTTGGAATCCACCACCTGCCTTTACTCTAACCCCTTTTTTATCAGGGTGAGTGTGTGCCTTACTTACTATCTGTTGTAAGATAGATTTTATATAAGATTCATCAAATGATATTTCTTCTATTTCTTTCTCCATATTGGTTTATATTTAAAATGGTATAAATTGTTTGATTTAATTTATATATAGTGTATGAAACATTTAAAACACAACGAAGAATTAATTTTAGAGAATAAGATAATGGATATATTTTCTAAATTCAATCCTACGAAAATCAAAGACCAATTGAAAGAGAAGTTAGGAATTACTGAAGGTGATTCTAAAGAAGAAATTACCCAAAAACTAAAGGATACACTTGGTGATGCTTATATAGAATCTGGAGTAAAATCATTCAAATGGATCATTAGTGGATCGTTGGGAGTTATGTTAGGGGCAGTTATTAATTCAATACTTGGAATACCTTCTATGGGTGAAGATAGTTTATGGTTGGAACTTGCTGGTATGATTTTTATGTGGTATAGAGCATTTACACATATAGATAAATATAGTTTCAAAACAAAATCACCTTGGACAGGTAAGAAATTTACTAATTCTGATTATGACCGAGATCAAGAAAAAAAGATCAAAACTTTTGAATCTTTTTCTAAATAGTTAATCTACATCAAATAATTGATCAATTGTTTTCTCTCGTTGCAGTGCTAATATTTCTGGTGGAGTTTCTTCGGATATGTTGTAATAATCGGGTACTATCTCTACATCTACATCTCCGTTAGTATTATACCCAATACCTTTTATTAAACATCCTGTGAACATGGTATCTCTGTGATACATATTAAATTTAGTATAATACTCAACATGTATAAGTGACATAAATTGAGTGTTCGAAGAACTATTAAAATTTATGGTTATGTTTGTATCAAATGACATTCCAGTTCCCCTCCCATGATTGTTCGAAACCACATCAATAGAATTAATATTCATTGATATAGAATAAGGGTGTGTTATTAATAATGTGTCCATATCTAATTTAGTATTTCATTTATTCTATCATCTCTGTGTAGTATTTTTAACTCATTTTCCGCCTCTAATTCAGTTCCTTGTTTAATACCCCTGAATGATATATTACCTTTTCCATCTGTGATAAAAAATTTCTTTTTTGATTTGAAATATGAATACCCAAGTGCTTTTATACCAAATGTTAAACCATGTTCAGAAAACACATCACTAACAACCCTTTTATCTTTTAAATAGCAATATATCTCATCAGTATCTACATATACCCAAGTGAAATTTGTTATTATTTTTCTGAATATTTTTTTTGTATATTCTGTTATATTAATAGTATTACCAAATCTATAATCTTGTGATTTATTAGGATTTGATATAATACCATATACATAGTTTATCCACACTTTATAAAATGTGTGAAATTCTGAAGAATAAATAGTTGAAGTATCTCCTAATTTAGTTCTTCGGTTATGTTGTCTAAAATAAAATATAGTTAAGAATACCTTATTGAAATTAATAGTAGTATCTAAGATATTAGATTCTATTAATTGTTTAATTACTGTTGGGTAAAATGATCCTATTTCCAATAAATATAGATCACTGAGTATTCTTTCTTTAGCGATGGGGTTTAATTCACAAACACCACCTTTTATATGAGCGTATTCACCGAATAAAGAATCATGTTCTAATTTTTCTAATCTATGTGAATTTGGGTTATCGATGTGAATTTGAAGTAAATTCACATCACTCAAAGAATGTAATAAATTTTTAGTTACTTTTTGCCAGTCATTGGATGATCTAATCTCCTTTTGTTTGTTAAATTCTTCTAAGAGAATTTCTTGTACTTTTTCGTTTGTCATGTTAAGTAGTTCGTTTATTTTTTGAAGTTATCTTTATAAATAATCAGGAAATTATCCTTTCATACATACTTATCTATTATACGAACAATTCTTTTTTTGTTTAAAACAAAAAAATCCCATCGTAAAATGGGATTTTTTTAAATTATATAATTATTGTTTAATTAGATGCTAACTCAAATTCTTTTTCACCTATTTTCACAGTGACTTCTATCGAAAAGTTATTAGGGTTCATTGAAACAGGAGTTAAAATAACATCATATTTGGATGTTAAATATTCCAATATCATTCCAGTATGTGGTTTTAAGTCTTGGAATCCGAAACCATGTTTAGTAGATAATTCTTCATTGAAATCGATTCTTTCAAATACATCAACTACACATGTATCTTCTTCGTTTTCTCTTGATTCTTTAACCTTATCTAAGATACCTCTTAGTCTTGATTTAGTTTCTTTGTAGATGTTTTTTAAATCTTTCTCTTTCTGGCTGAACAGAGATAGAACAAATTTACCTTTTGTGTAATATACATCAAATGTGTTTTTCCCATCATTTAATGTGTATGGTTGATCTTCTCCTAAGTGTTTACTTTCCCCAAGTTCAACTTCATCTGAATTCTCGAAAGACAATACAAGATTATCGGATTTAACTTCTACTTCAAATGATGGGACACTTTTTAAACTTACTAATACTTTCATTTCGTGTGTTTTTAAATATTATTATTTACAAATATAGTTATAAATATTAATATATACAACAATATGTTTAATTATAATGATTTTTTAATATTCGAGCTAAAGTCTAACATAGATCAAATATACCTTAGTTGGTATGCAGATGTAGATGAAAGCGATTTTAATAGTGTTATAAAATTAGATCCCACCACTAGATCATTAGATGATGGTAAACCTGTTAAGATGGGGAAATACTCAAAATGGTTATTAGATAAATTCAAAAAAGGAGAATTAAAGCAAGAAGATTTTTATAAAGCAGAAGAATACCTTAAATTATTTCAGGATAATAGACATCTTATTAAAAAGGCTGGATTGGAATTAGATATTAATAAATATAAATCGTTGTTAGATATTTATGAAATAGTTGATACATACCAAGTACCTAAAGAAATAAAAAACGAAAATGATTTATTAAATAATAAATATTATTTAAGTACTGATCAGGCGGATCTTATTTATAAAGATGAAAAGTTATTTATTGTTAATACGAAAACTGAAGATGCTAATAAATTTTATGGATCAAATAGCCAATGGTGTACAATCAAAGGATCTTTTAAATCATATAATAGTGGTGGTGGTTTATATGTTATTATTGATATAGAAAAATTAAATTCAGGATCAAAAGATAGAAGGGTTCAGTTCCATTTTGAAAAAGATCAATTTATGGATATGGCTGATAAAAATTGTGCATCATTCATACATAAAAACATTGAAACTCTTAAGAAAGTGTTTAATTCAAGATCTCAAATACAAAAAATGGATGGGCAAGTTGATAGATATATGAATGATATGGATCTATATGATTTTATTGTAAATATAAAAGAGAATATAATCCTATTAGAAGAGGAGAAATTTCATGGAAAAATAAAATCATATATACAAAATTTTAATGAAAAATTAGATAAGTTAGGATTCGATAAAATAATAGAATTAACAAAAGGTTATTCTAATGTTATAAATAAATATTTTAAATTATCTGATATTAAAGATCCCTCTAAATTAACAAAAGATTTATTCAATGGGAATTTAGATGAAAAATACATCAAAAGTCTAATTAAGACACAAATTTCAAACGGGAAATCAGTTGATCTTAGTTCATCAAACCTTAAAAGAATTGGATTTACTATGAAAGATGATTCATTATTTATTACATCAGTGAATTTTTTATTAGGTGGTGCAATTGATTTATCTGAATTTGATTTATCTGAAAGTGATAAAATATATGTGTCGTATTTTGATAAAATTAGAAATAAAAAAATAGTAACAAAAGAAGATGCTGAATTTTTAGGTGGTAAATTATCTGAAAAACAGATATTAAACCTATTGTTATATATAATAGATCATGGTGCTAACCTATACGAAAAAGGAGTCAATAGTGTGAAAGATTTTCTCAGATATTTTTCAAGTATATTGGTGGAAATGAAATCTATGAATAACAAGGCTCGTGATAATAAGTATGGTCATTTTAAAGGAGTTTTTGAAATGGTTAGTATTATGGAAAAGATTGATTCAATATTATCCAATAAGATCAGATCATTTAGACAATATTCAATTCTAACTTAGTTATGAGTGTTGTTAATTTAATATATAATGAAAATTAACCCTAGTAGACTGTATGGCAACTCCATTATATAAATCCTTAAAAACCAATGGTACAACAATATATGCGTTTCCAGGAGCGGAAGAAGATATTAACCAAATAGGTGATAATTATAAATTAAGTTTCACAAAATTTTCTTTATTAAATTTACCAAAAGTTCAAACTGCATTAACAAACGAACCTGTTACGTGGGATTTTGAAAATAGTTTCTATGGGGCTTCCCCACAACCAGCCACGAATTATGCTGATAGAACAATTAATAGTTTAAGAAATTATGTAGCCAATCATGAGGTTACAATTAGAAGTACAAAAATAAGTGATACTGAATATTTTTATGATAATTCAGTTTTACAAACAAACACAGAAAAAATATTTTTCAAATGGGCTAAGAAAATGAATTTAATTCAATTCGAAAAAGCAACAGATGGTGATGAATACTTTGCTGGTTTAGATGATTTTACATCTAATAACCCAAATGATAATGAATATTTAAGAGAATTTTTATGGAAAGAAAGAGAAGTATCTGATAATTCTTTATACATTTTTTATGAAACAGCGACAAGTCACACTAATAAATTAGAAGTTGAATATAACGGTACAATCAATTATAAAGTTGGAGATTGGGTTGAATTTACAGATGTAGAGAATGTTAATTTCCCTGTGATAGTAAAATATGCTGAGGTTCTTCAAGTAATTGTACCATCAGGATCTAATGGATATAGAGTAGTATTTGATGTAACTTATACAGGTAGTCAACAATCAGAAACAGTTGGATATTCTAAATTAATTTATAACCGTTTAGTTAGATATATTGGAGAAATACAAGGGAACAATAATGTAGTTTCTAATAATATATCATATGATCAAATTATGGCATTTGTTGCAGATAATGCTGGTGAAACACCTGATGTTCTTTTCAGAACTAAGACAGATAATAATTATGGACCTGATTTAAGGTTTCCTATATTACCAGCTCAATATCAACCTGAAATTATAGGAGCTGAGCATTTTAATAGCCCTATCTTAAAGAATCCAGAAAATTATCCTGGTGATCAATATGCTCAATATGATAATGATGATAATTTAGATAGTTATGATTACTTATCGAAGAGTGGTGATGAGTTAAGAAGAACAGGAGATTACTTTGGTGTAACAGGAGATATCAATAATGTAGTATTTGATAGTGATAATTTAGATGGAATTCAAATGGATTTTAATACAAGTCATTACGTTAAAATGAATGTATTTGGTGATGAGATCACTAACTTCGATGAATTTAATACAAGAAAAGTTAATGGTGAATTTCCATCTGACTTTGAGTTTAATGCTATTCTTTGGTATTACCAAGTAACAGATAGTAAAGGGAATAGTGCTACGAACCTTTATGGGATATCTTTCTTAGATCATCCTGATAATGATCAAACAAATACAGGAACTCAGTTTCCAGGATTAAGAAAAATAGCGGCAAGTGACCTTCAAGATGGAGTTGCGTATCAATTTTCTTTAAACAAACATACAACGATAACAACAGAAACACCTCAACCTGTTTTTGATAATAGTTATATAAATAACTTATTCGGGATGAGTTTATTCAATGAAGCAATGAGAAGATTAGTTGTCTTTAATGATAGTGCTATGAATATAATTGCAGAAAATGAACAAATATTTACTGAAATAAATAATCTAAAACAATTAGTTTATACAGCGACAAGTATTGAAACAATCAATACCAGAATAGCTCAGTTAAATGATTTACTTCAATTATATAGTACAAACCAAATGGTAAGTACTACAAGTATTAGAGTGGAAAAAGATGATACTGTCTCACCACCTGAGATAAAATTATATAATATTGAGGGTAGATACTATACATTAACAAGTTTAGATACAATAAACCTTTATAACGATGATGGTAATATACCAAAGGCGGCAGAAGTTCCTGAAGGTAAAGATTTCTTAGTTAATTTAACTAACAATGATACTATTACACAAGAATTACCTGATGATCAAAATTTAATAGTATTTTTAAATAGGGATTTATATTATAGACAAACAGTTGATTTTATAATAGATGGTAGCATTGATAGTATAGAGAATAAACAATTAGATATTTTAATTACTTATGATAATGGTAATAATATTCCTGTGTTAAGAAAGGCAGTTGAAAATTTAGATTTACCTGTGTATTATAATGTTAAATTCCAAGATCAAAATACTGCATATAATTGGAATCAAGTTCAACAAGATCTTAATAGTTTTAAATTAAATAGTGATGGTGAGACTGTTGGAATGTCTGCGAGTCGTGTATCTGGTCTTAATAAAGGAGATTCTATTTTAGTAGAAAATACTTATTTTGGTACAGGAGATTCTGCTATAAAAGTGGATGGTCAATATGTTATTGATAGTATAAATGGTTTAACAATTAATGTAGATTATCTTCAAAATGATAATTTAACATCGTATATAAATCAAGAAATATTAGCGGGTAACCTATCAAGTGGTGATATAATTACAGATTATAGTTCTATGGGTATATTTAGATTAAATAAAGGATATAAAGTATCAATAACTCGTATAGACGAATCAAATACATCAACTTTTGAAGATAGATACTTAATTCTTACTTCTCCTTTGGGATAATAATCTATAACAGATAGCAACAACTAAAGCAGTAACTAAAATAATACCCCATTGGTTATTAGTAACAGATATGTTATTTGAAAATGATGTGATTAACATATTAAACCAAGTTCCTATATACATTCCAATTATATCAGGTTTAACTATGATGAAAAACACAACACCTATTAAAGCAAATAATTTAAGTATATTTTTGTTTTTTAACCACCAAAATTTTAAATTAAATTTAGATTTCTTTTTTACGCTATTATTTTTTCTTAAATCTTCCATATCTCTATATATCTTTTTTTATTATCGTTGTTGATTAAAAATTCATGTAAATCGATTCATGAATCATTGTGTGATCTTTATCTGTTAATATTCGTCTGAACGATGAATTACCTGATTCTAAGTATTTATGTGTTTCGTATTTAGGAAACACATGAATTATTTCCTCATCATTTTTCTTTCCATCATAACTCAAAATCCATTTATTCTCACAATTATTTAACCATTTAATAAATTCACCATTATCAAACATACCAAAGTACATCCCTTTTGTATTTTCATAAGGTGGATCTAAATACATAAATCCATCTATATCGACATCACAATAACTGTTGTGATTGAAATGGATATTATTTTCATTGAATAATTTAGAATATTTTAATACCATTTTCTCTACCATTTCATGTTTCATACCAGGTCGAGTGAAATGACACGAATTATTAAACCCACCTGACCTATTATAACGAGGCATACCATTCGTAGTAGTTCTCATTATCCAATAAAAATCACACGGATCATGAGTTTCATTATATATCTTTCGTATTTTATTAAAGTAATCTTTCCTACCTTGCATACCCGAATTATTGAAATTAATATAATGTTCTTTATATTTCTCTATTAGTATATTAGGATCATTTTTTATTAGGTTATAAATATTGATGAGATCTTCATTAAAATCTGATATAAAATATTCTTTTATATCATATTCCTCATTTTCTAATAATGTGAGAAATATTGATCCGCCACCAGTAAAGGGTTCATAATACTTATCTAATTGTTTCGGAATGTATTTTAAAATATCCTTTGATTGTGAGTTTTTAGAACCACTCCATTTCATTAACTTACTCATATATAAATCACTTTAATTTTGGTATTATATATAAACTTTCCTATATAGTTGAATATATTACTTAAACATTATACATATCTAAATATGAAGACATTAGGATTATCACAAATAGTTAAAAATGAAGCACATGTTATCACACGGATGCTCGAAACAATAAAAGATGTGGCTGACCATTTAACATTCGTTGACACAGGATCAACAGATGGTACACAAGAAGTAATTAAAAAATGGGCAGAGGAACATAATATTCCTTGTGATATTCATGATCGAGAATTTGATAATTTCGAAAACTGTAGAAACTATGCGATGCAAATGGCAAAGGGGAAAACAGATTACTGTTTTTGGTTAGATGCTGATGAACAATTAAAAATTGGACCATTGTTCGATAAGAATAAATTAGATAAAGATCTTTATATGTTCACAACTCATATTGGGAAAATGAAATATACAAGAAATGAATGTTGGAATAGTAAAAAAGATTTCAAATGGTATGGTCCTGTTCATGAATTTATTGTACCCGTTGATCCGAAAGTTAAATTAACATCTGGATTAATGCCTGGTATTGATGTGATCGTGAAAATGGATGGTGGATCTTGGAAAGAAGATACATCAACTAAGTACAGAACTCACGCCGCGATGTTAGAAGATTATATTGATAATAAAGATAGAGATCCGAGATGGATTTTCTACACAGCTCAATCCTATCATGATAGTGCGAGTATTAAAGGGAATGAGCCTGAAAATCATGAAAGATTAAGACGTTCTATGAAATATTACCAAGAGCGTGTTAGTATTCCTGGTGGGTATCATGAGGAACGATTCTATGCTCAATATAGAATAGGTTCTATATTTTTAAGATTAAACAAACCTTGGGAAGATACGTTAACTCAGTTATTGAAAGCGTATAATATGGATCCTATGAGAGCAGAACCATTTAAAATTATCATTGAGTATTACCAAAGTATAGGGGAATGGAATCTTGCATTTCTATATGCTAAATTTGCATTTACTACATATCATGGTGTTGATTTATATCCCGCTAGAGTATTGTTTGTAGATAATACATTATATAATTGGAAGTTTGCTGAACTTTATGCAAATGCTTGTTATTACTGTGGGAAAAAAGGTGAAGCTAAAAGGGTACATCAAAGTTTAGTAGATATAAATAAGAGGTCACCTGAATTTTTCTCACCTGAAGATACATCTCGTATTAATAAAAATTCAGGTTTCTTTTTGAAGTAATATGAGTAAAAGAGTGTGGAATATCGATTTTATAACTGACCGTGATGATATCATGGAATATGTCAATAAACATTATAATAAAGCATCAGAATCATTAAGAGAACAAAGTGCTGGTGAATTAGAATGTGATACTCCTGTGGATATAACATTTGATAGTGATGGTGATACTACTATTTTGAGTTTAAATATAATTTATAACAAAAAAGAATTACCATATTATTTCTTAAAAACATATATAAAATATGATGGTAATAAGAATAGAATATCTATGTCATATAATAGACATAAAGAAAAAATATCTATTAAAAGTAAAAAAGATTTCAAAAAGCAATTCTATAAAATATTATTAAAAGAGAGCACAGGTAGTATGATTAATCATTTACTGAGATTAAACAACCTTATGTAAATTTTTATATATAGATATAGATAATTAATTTAAAAAATATATAAATATATGAGTATAATCAATTTAAAAAATCCCACAGATCTTTCGGGATTTTATGTAATATACAAAGGATCAACAAATTTAGAGAAAAAAGGGATATATGGCATAAGTCATTTAATGGAACATTTAGTTTGTAAAGCATTAGATCCTTATCAAGATGAATTAGACAGATTGGGGATAAGTCAAAACGCATATACTTCGGGAAATGAAGTAGTGTTCCATATGAAAGGACTTGATAAAAGTATTAGTAAATGGAGAAACAAATTTGTCGATCTTTTAGGACAATTTGAAGTAACTAAGGAAGAATTTGAAAACGAAAGAAATATAGTTCTACAAGAATATATGGATAGTTTCAATGACCAAGCACATAACCACTGGTTAAATTTAGATAGAAAAAGGTATAATAGTTTTAATCCAATAGGGAGTAAAGAAGATTTAGAAAACTTAACTTGGATGGATTGTTTAAATTATTTTGAAACACAATATTCTCACCCATCGTCAATTATCAATGTGAGTAAGAATATAGAGTTTGGTGCTGATATGGAATTTAAAACAGCGAAACAAAATAGAAAATTTAAAGTAGGTGATTATCCTGCGACATTACAGAGAGATAATGATTATAAAGGAAAGGTATCATTAATTATGTCAAGTGATTTAGTTGATGGTGATTTTAATAAAATAAATTTTGTTAATAATATGTTATCATCTGGATTACAATCTCCCTTTTATAAAGAGATAAGAGAAAAGAAAGGACTTGTATATTATATAGGATCTTCTTTACAACGAATGAATACACAAGGTTCCAATGCAATTTACACAATGTCAAGTGCTGAGAACATCGATAAGATTGTAGATATAGTTGATACAATTTTCAAAAGTTCAGATAAGTTTTTAACTAAAGATAGGTTTGATGTTGTTAAAGAATCGATGCTTATCACAAAAGAGAAGCAAGATATAAATAGATACGCAAGTGTTAATAAATGGATTAACCCTGATGGTTGGTCAGTGTTCGATGTTTTGGATACAATAACATACGAAGAAACATTAGAGATTGCTAAAAAATATTTTGATATGAATAATTATACTGTATCAAGAGATGATCAAGAATTTAAATAAAATATTATGTGGTTAGATATATATTTTTTCATCATGTTTATTCTAGGAATATTTCAGATGTATTTACTTTTTAACATAGGAGGGTATTATAAAGAATTACAATTTAATTTAATTAAAAAAATAACTAATCCTGGTCAGATCCATAAAATCGAATCTGATGGAGTAATACAATATTTTAATTTAGTAACTCATTTATTTATATTAATTGGATTTCTAACTTTTTATTGGTATATTTACCTCGGACTAATTATATTGATAACAATTGGTAATTTATTAGAAGAGAAATTTAAATCAACTAAACAAACTTCTGATAATACAAAAGGAAATCAAATTGTTAAATACATTAAAGTATCTAAAGTATTATCATATTTTGTGATATTAATTAAGACATTAGTTCTATTCGGATTGAGTTTAATGTATTACCATAATTATTTATTAGTTTAGTTAAGTATGTGGCGGAATAGGTAAACGCTGAACAGAGGTATAGGAAGATCTTAGTTATAAGAGCACCTCTATAATTATAATAAATTATCTTTCATGTAAGGTGACTATTCAGGTAAAAAAAACCTAGTATGTGAGGCATCACTGAGGTTGAGGCTACGGCTAAGAATGACAAGATGGTGGGTAAATCAACCCCACCTCCTGACAAATCCTTACCTTATTTAACTAAACTAATAAATAAACTTTTCATCTATAAATTATATAATATTGATATAGTGTCATACCAATGTGACATTATGTCATATATTATATAATGGTATTATAATTGAAATATAGATAGTATAAACAAATAAATAAATAAAAACAAATAAACAAATATGGGAAAAATTATAGGTATTGACTTAGGAACAACAAACAGTGCTGTTTCTGTTATTGAGGGTGGAACACCCAAGATTATAACAAACGAAGAGGGTAAGCGAACTACTCCTTCGATAATTTCTTTTTCAGAGGATGGGGAAAGAAAAATCGGTGATGCGGCGAAACGTCAGGCAGTCACAAATCCAACAAGAACAATTTATAGTATCAAAAGATTTATTGGAAAAAATTTCAGTGAAGTTACCAATGAAGCTAAGAAAATGCCTTATGACATTCATAAAGGTTCAACTGGTATCCCTGTTGTTAAAATAGGTGATAGAGAATACACACCACAAGAGATCAGTTCTATGATCTTACAAAAACTTAAAAAATCAGCCGAAGAATATTTAGGACAAGAAGTAACCGAAGCGGTTATTACTGTTCCTGCTTATTTCAATGACCAAGAACGTAAAGCTACAATCGAAGCGGGTAAAATTGCTGGATTAGAAGTTAAACGTATTATCAATGAGCCAACTGCGGCGGCTCTTTCTTATGGATTAGATAAGATGAACGAAGATAAAACCATTGCAGTATATGATTTAGGTGGTGGAACATTTGATGTTTCTATCCTTGAATTAGGTGATGGTGTATTTGAAGTATTATCTACGGATGGGGATACTCATTTAGGTGGAGATAATGTTGATGAGATCTTAATTGATTGGTTAGCAGATAAATTTTTAAAAGATGAGGGTGTGGATTTAAGATTAGATCCAATGGCTCTTCAAAGATTAAAAGAGGCTAGTGAAAAGGCTAAGATGGAATTATCCACTTCTTCTTCAACTGAGATTAACTTACCTTATATCACATCTACGGATAGTGGACCGAAACACGTACTTCTTAAATTAAGTAGAAGTGAGTTTGAGAAAATGATTGATAAATTTATTCAAAGAACTATGGAGCCTTGTAAAAGAGCTATCAAAGGTGCTGGTGTGGAAATATCTGAAATTAATGAGGTTTTATTAGTAGGTGGATCTACAAGAATACCAGCGGTTCAAAAAGCAGTTGAGAAATTATTCGGAAGAGTTCCGAGTAAAGAAGTTAATCCTGATGAAGTTGTAAGTTTAGGAGCGGCAATTCAAGGTGGTGTATTAAATAACGAAGTAGATGATGTAGTATTATTAGATGTA
>TARA_R110000772_G_scaffold18400_5_pt1 | contig 16309 bp, 18 predicted proteins | sample TARA_R110000772 | Tara Oceans TARA_R110000772 (sample SAMEA4397948) | marine metagenome | biome: Polar Biome; feature: [SRF] surface water layer (ENVO:00010504); material: water (ENVO:00002006), including particulate matter (ENVO:01000060) such as... | depth 5 m | reverse complement strand
TCGTTGCGGAACGCCTTGAACTTGTCCGGCGGGCAGCTGTCCTCAAGCGAACAGCCGGCGTCCATGTCCGGCAGCACGACGATCTTCTCGGGCGACAATATCTTCGCGGTTTCGGCCATGAATTTGACGCCGCAGAAGGCAATCACGTCGGCATCGGTTTCCGCTGCCTTGCGCGACAGTTCGAGACTGTCACCGACGAAGTCAGCAATATCCTGGATTTCCGGCTTCTGGTAATAATGGGCGAGGATGATCGCGTTGCGCTCCTTGCGCAGCTTGTTGATTTCCTCGACAATGTCGACCCCGGCAAGGCTGCCGCCAATTCCACCACGTGCGTCCATTTTTCATTCCTCTGTCATGCGTGCCTGGTTCATATAGGAAGCGAAACGCCATTTGTCTTGTGCCGAACGCCCGTCTCCGCGTTAATTGCCGTAAATATTCGCAAAGAAACGGCCACCGGCCCCTAGCCGGACGCGGCGATCGAGTCGGCGAACTGCTGAAACGGCGAAAACAGGGACAGGCCGGTGATCACCACATGCACGGCGGTTACGATCACACCGCATGCCAGCGTTGCCGGATGGATCGCCCCCGAGATTTTCCGGTCATGCCGCGCCAGCACGGCCACGAACGCCAGCTGGATAATCAATATGATCCACTCGCCCCAGCCCCCGAGAAGCGGCATCGGCAGCAATCGGCCAAAGGCCGGTTCCAGCGCAATTATGGTGGCCCCGATCATGATCCGGCGATGCCACTGGGTTTGCCGCCGCAGCATGATCGCCCAGACCACCATGGCGGCAAAAACCAACAGTTCGACAAAGCTCAGGGCCAGAAAATAGCTATTGTCGAAAAAAGGTGGAAAGCGCTGTAGCCGAACCGCCATATAGCCGGTGTAAAGTCCGGTCGCGCATATCGTCAGCGCCAGTATGCCACCCAGCCAGCCAATCTTGCGGTGCAGGCCGATATTGCCGCGCTGGATCAAAAGATTCTGCGTGACCAGCAGGCCCAGCCAGGCCAGCATCAGCAGGCCGTGCAGATGCACCCAGATGGGCACAGCAGGCAAATCCACCATGCCCCGCGCGCTGAATTGGGCAAAGCCGAAGACAATGACCGCCGCCATGACGATCGAAAACCGGACAAAAAACTGCTGATCCTGCGCAAATCCCGTTCCCGGGCTTGATGCCGGTCTGCCTATATTATCTGTAACCCCCATGTTCGCAGCTCCTGAGAAAACTCCCTTGAAGCGACCCTGACCCCATCGGGATCGATCGAGAACATAGCGCCGATCACCTATAAATGTCCATCGCGGCGGCCGGCGGTTCAGGGACCGGCGCGAAACCTCGTGATCCGGTCGGTCACATTCTGCTCCGCATCCATGCCGCCGACGATATAATATTCCTGACCGACTTTTCCGAGCGCGCGATGATCCATGCTCGGTTCGGCCAGCCGGCCCAGTTCCTGCCACCGGTCGGTTTTGAGATCATAGGCAAAAAAGCCGCCGGACGGTTTTGCGGGCACGCCGTCATAGCCGATGCCGTCATAATTATACGGATTGTCGCCGCCACCTGCAAATATGATCCGTTTGCCGGCATTGTCGCCGATTGCGGCCATCCGGTAGCGGGCGCTGCCGGCGTGGCTGTTAACGCTGCGCCAGGCAATCTGGGTCGGGTTTTTCGGATCAATATCGCCGCGCCAGCTCAGCTTCGCCGCCACGAATTTGCGTTTGCCGTCGGCGAAGACCGACGCGACGCCGTCGCTGATGATCATGCTGTCGCCAGCGATCCCCCCAGCGTGGCCGAACACCGGCGTGCCCGGGAACGGGGTAGCCTCGGTCCAGGCCCCGGTCTGGGTGTCAAACAATTGCACGACGCTGACATTGCCCTCGTCATGCCAGCCGGAGACCAGATAGATGAACCGGTTCTGGTACGGCACGACAACCATATCATCGACCGGAGTCGGCATGTCCGCTTGCTGGGCGTAGGAACCGGTTGCCGGATCAAAGGCGAAAACCTCCGGTGTCGACACTTCGTCGCCGTTGGCAGCTACAGTATAACCGCCAAAAATATAGATTTTCCCCGCAACATTGACCGCCGCACTGGCCAGTCTTCCTTGCGGGACCGGCACCGGCGCGATCGCCTTGCACGCTTCGGTCGCGATCACGCAGGCAAAGGCCGCGTTGCTGGTATCGGTCCATGTCTTGCCCGCTTTCAGGCCGTTGAAACTGTAAAGGGTCGGGCCATCGGGACCGTCGGCGACCGCCACCGCATTGTTGCTGATCGGTTCCGGCAGGGCAAAGCCGAGAGTTTCGGAAACCGGCTCCGGCGTCGCGCTCTGCTCGCAGGCCGCCAGCGAGAAACCAAGAGCGATTACCACACCAAAGCGGACGCTCGCATTAATTGCTCCAAAAGTCATTGAGCCTCTCCTCCTGTTTTCTGCTGCTCTGCCAGAACATCCCTGATCGGTCGCGAATAATCCCACCGGTCTTCATAACGGCTACGCTCATAAGGGAAAAAGGCATCAATCTTCGCCTCGACGCCGGCGGCCTGCAGCGGCAGAGCGAAATTGTGGCGCACCGCGCGGCGCGCAGATTCCCGCGCCAGCCGCATCTGCAGCGGATTCCGGGCCTGCCTGGCAAGTTCCGCGACGCCCTTCTTGCGATTGGCCTGATCGAGGACCTTTTCGGCATCGGTCAGGGCGATCAATATGCCGCCATCATCATAAGTCTGGATCTGTTCGATATGGACCTCGGGCCGGGCGATCTCGATCGCGGGCATCTGGACATAGAATATATTGTCGCGCGCATCCCAGCGGACATCGTCCGCGCCGAGCTTGGCGAGATCGATTTCATAACGCACCGTGCCGGGCATGATCAGGGTCTTGCGCGCCGACAGCCCGAGCTTGCTCAATGTCGTGGTCACCGTGGCGTTGTAGCTGGCCGAAAATATCGTCAGCCGGTTCTGTTCCTGCAAATTGGTCAGGCTGGCATTGGCAATCGACACCGGATCGGGGCTGATGCTGCTTTCGACGCGGGAGAACAGCAGCCATGCGAGCGTTCCAAGCAGGATCAATATCCCGCTGACAATCACTACCGGAACCCACAGGCGCCGAGAGGGCTGTATATTCATTCAGCCATCGCCCAGACATCATCCGATAACGTCACCCGCCCCCGATTTTGCAGGTCGATCAGATGCGCGCGCACCGATTGCCCGGCGGCGCCGTTCAGACGCGGATCGAGGCCCTTGTACATTTGCGGCACCATATCGACGATCGCCGCGGAGCCCTGTTCCAGCAGCTTCAATATCTGCCGTTCACGTTGCTTGCGATGCCCCATCATTCCGCGCACCAGCTGCTGCGGATTGGTCACCTTCTTGCCATGGGCAGGATAATAGACCTTGTCCTCGCGCTCGTAGAGCTTCTGCAGGCTCGCCATATAGTCGGCCATATCGCCGTCGGGCGGGACAATGACGCTGGTCGACCAGGCCATGACATGGTCGCCGGTAAACATCGCGCCGGATTCCTGCACCGCCAGACAAAGATGATTGGACGTGTGGCCGGGAGTTGCCACCGCTTCGATGGTCCAGCCGTCGCCCGCTACCGTTTGGCCGTCGGCCAGCACCTGGTCGGGCCTATAGTCCTTGTCGAAACTCTCGTCCGCGCGCGGTCCGTCATCTGCCAGCACCAGCGGCGCGCAGCCGATGATCGGCGCGCCGGTGCGCGCAGCCAGCGGCGCGGCGGCGGGACTGTGGTCGCGATGGGTGTGGGTACACATGATCGCCGTGATTTTGGCGTCGCCAACGGCCGCGATGATCGCGTCGATATGCTCGTCAATCGCCGGGCCCGGATCGATGATCGCGCGGTCGCTCCGGTTGCCGACGATATAGGTCTGGGTTCCGGTATAAGTATAGGGGCTGGGATTGCCGGCCAGCACGCGGGCGACAAGCGGCTCCATCTGTTCGCACAGACCGGTGGGATATTTCGAAGGGTCAAAGTCCATGGGATTGATGTGGCATATCCAGCCCATAAAACAACCATGAAAAAGGGCGGCCCGCAAAACGGACCGCCCCTATGCCCCCTCGGGAAGTGATCCAGAGACTTCAGGTCATCGACAGCTGTGCCTTCACTTTGGCGATGCTGCGGTCGAAATCCTTGATCTTCCTGGCGCGCTCGACCTTGTCAGACTTGCATTTTACCGCCTCGGCGCGACCCTTCTCCAAGCCGACCAACGCCTGTTTGAGCACAGCGGCCTGGTCGATCTTGACTTCAAATCCGCCACAACCTGCAACCACGGCCCAGGCCTGTCCGGCCAGACCATTTTCGCCGCCCATCGCGATCTGGCGATTCATCGCCACGCAATCGGGGCCCTTGATCTTGTTGCTGGTGGTGCGGGATACGGCGTTGCGGCTGCTATAGGATATCGACGACACGCGCGCTGTTGTCTGGCTTCCCTGACGTACTTCCTGCTTGGCTTCCCATGCTTCCTGCCGGGCTTCGCGGGCCTCTTCCAAAGCTTCAAGCCGTGCTTCACGCGCTTCTTCCAGCGCTTCGCGGCGGACTTCCTCGGCTTCGCGGAAGGCTACACGCACTTCCCGCTCGGCCTCCCGCAAGCCCTGTTCCATCTCTTTTCTGGCGAGAGCCAGTTCCCGTTCGGCCTCGCGCATGGTCGATCCCATATGCTCGCGGTCGGTCTTGCTTTCGCGCAACGCCTTGTCCGCTGCGAGCCGCGATTTTTCGGCTTCCGCGACCATTTTGCGAACTTCCTTGTCGCTCAGCCGCTGGTCGGTCCGCAGGATTACCGTCCGGCCATTATGCTTCACCTTGTGAACATAATCGTTCGACAGGTCAGCGTCTTTGCGTCCGTTGAGCATCGTGATATTGACCGGATCATCATCGATTGCAGCAGCAGAAGGTGCCGATGGCTCTTCCGGCGCAAGTGGCGCGGCCGGTGCTGCCGGGGCTAAGGGGGCTGTCGGTGCAAGCGGCACCGCGACATCGGCCGGATCGACCGCTTCGGCATAGGTGATCGTCGCGGTGAGCGGCAGGCTGATGACGGTTCCGGCGGCAACCAGACCGGCCCCCAGTCGACGGCGCAACGTGGACTTCTCGGTTTGACCCAGCATTTTCAGTCGGCCCTTGATCTTGTCCTTCTGGTTCAACGGACTGGCGAGGCCGAGCCGGTGACCGCTGGCCGACTTGGCGATGGTCCGGCCGTAAACAGCACGAACGTCACGACCGCTCTGCTCCAGTACGCGCGCGTCGCACGCCGTTTCCTGATCCTGCCGGAATGAAATCCAGGCAAACCACGCAACCGGACTGAACCAATGCAGGGACAATATTGTCAGCCCGACAAAATTGGCAGCCAGATCACCCGATTCATGATGGGCAATCTCGTGCTCCAGCGCCAGTTCGCGCTCGCGCGGCGCATAGTCGCGGAAGAAATGGGTCGGAACTGCAATATATTTTTCGAACACGCCAAAAGCCAAGGGGCCGCCAACGGCTGCGGTTTCGAGGATCTTGATATTGCCATGGCGACCGATCAATCGTCCGTCGGCGACGATATCTTCGCGAAATTGCAGATAGGAGGCAAGCTTGCTGATGAACAGCAGACCAGCGCCACCAAGCCACAGGATCGTTGCGATCATCATCCAGTCGAGCGACGCCAGTGCGCTGAAGGTGGTTGCCTGCGCCGGCGCCGACGCGACCAGATCAGATCCGATCGCTGCCGGCATGAATGTGGCTGCGGGTTCGATTTCTGCGGGTGCCTCGAGAGTCAGCGTCGGCATGAACAGCCGCGCGAGCGGCAACAGCCACAGCATATAGGCAATGCGCGCTCCAAAAAAATGACCGACCGGTTTGCGGATCATCAGGACCAGCAGCATCAGCAGGGTCATCGAGAACATGGTATCCCAAATCCATTGGTTCAATTCGCCGCTCATTTTTTCAACTCCCTCAAAAGCTCCTCGATTTCGCGGATGTCATCGGCGCTCAGTTCATCGGCCTCGGCCAGATGGGCAACCAATGGCATGACTTTTCCCCCGAAAAGTCGGTCCACGAAATTCCGTGACACGCCGGTGAGATAATCATCCCGTTCCACCAGCGGAGAATATAGAAAGCGACGACCGTCGCGCTCGGTGCCGACCACCGCCTTTGCCGCCAGCCGGGACAATAATGTCTTTACCGTCTGAAGCGACCAGTCTTTCTGCTGAACCACCTGATCCGCCACTTCCGTCGCGGTCAGGGGCGCGCGTTTCCAGAGAACTTCCATGACCGCATGTTCTGCATCGCTAATGCGTTCGGTCATGATGTTTTTCCCTCCACGGATATCGTCAGTGACTACATCTGTAGTTTCATTGTCTACAAATGTAAACAGTCAAATCGATTTGCGATGTCGTTGGTGGACTGGGGGCGATTGTTTGTCGAAAAGCCGTCCGGTGTCGAAATCCCTTACAGTTCGGAGAATATTAACAGCGCTTAAACCATCCAAACCATTGAAATATAGTGGATTCAAGAAACTGGCACGCGCAATGCAACGTATCCTGTGTCTCTGACTTTTCACACAGACCCTCCTTTCAGGAGGTAGAAATGAGGGGGACGGCGTACTGGTCTCCGCTGTCCCCTCTCATTCCAGTTTCTACAAACCCTACCCAGAATCAAAACGGCTCGATCCTCCTAGATCGAGCCGTTTTTCTTTGTCTTGGTCTGTTGTGCGGAATAAACCGCCGAGGCTCAGGCCTCGGCTGGTGCGACCTTTTTCTCGGCCATCAATTCGCCCAGTTCGCCCGCTTCATACATTTCCATCATGATATCGCTGCCGCCGACAAATTCGCCTTTGACATAGAGCTGCGGAATCGTCGGCCAATCGGAATATTCCTTGATGCCCTGGCGCACTTCCGGGTCCTGCAGCACGTCAAACGACTCGAACGCGACTCCGAGATGTTCCAGAATGGCTATGGCGCGGCTGGAAAAACCGCATTGCGGGAACAGCGGCGTGCCCTTCATGAACAGCACCACGTCGTTGCTTTTCACCACGGTTTCGATTTTTGCGTTAACGTCGCTCATAATTATTCTCCTAGTCGGGAACGGCCGTGGTGAGTTGCAGCGCGTGCAATTCACCACCCATTTTGCCCTTTAACGCAGCGTAAACTGCCTGATGCTGTTTGACCCGGCTCATCCCCGCAAAAGAGGCAGACGTGACCTTGGCGGCATAATGATCGCCATCACCGGCAAGGTCGGTAATTTCTACCACCGCGTCCGGGAAATCGGCCAATATCATCGCCTCGATATCTGCGCTTGCCATGGGCATCGGCCTAGCTGGCCTCTTCGATAAACTGACGCCGCGCTTCAACCATTTTTTCGGTCAGGGCGGTACGGATTGCCGAATCATCGATTTCGACACCAGCGGAAGTCAGATCGCCGAGAAGCTTGCGAATGACGTCTTCATCACCCGCTTCTTCAAAATCGGCCGCAACGACCTCTTTCGCATAAGCAGCGGTTTCTTCCGGTGTCAGCGCCATTTTTTCGGCAGCCCACTGGCCCAGCAGACGATTGCGCCGCGCGGTAACCCTGAATTCCATTTCTTCATCACGCGCGAATTTCGTTTCAAACGCACGTTCACGATCATTAAAGTCTGTCATGGTTTTCCCTTGATCAATATGGTCATAAAAATAGGCATTACCGAGGCTTCCTGCAAGTGCGCGCGGGCAATCAGTCGGCGATCTTCACGACCAGTTTACCGATAGCGCCACGATCGGCCATCTTCTGAATGGCTTGACCGGCGTTTTCGAATGAAAATGTCTCCGACACACGCGGCTGGATCAGGCCCTGGTTCCAGAGCTTGAACAGCCGGTCGATATGCGCCCGGTTGCCCTTTGGATCGCGCGCCGCATAAGCGCCCCAGAACACGCCGCAGACATCGCAGGATTTCAGCAGGGTCAGATTGAGCGGCAATTTGGCAATGCCGGCCGGGAATCCGACCACCAGAAAGCGGCCTTCCCAGGCGATCGAACGGACGGCCGGTTCGCTATAGTCGCCGCCGACCGCATCATAGATGACATCCGCTCCGCCCGGACCGACAGCTGCCTTGAACTGGGCCGCCAGCGCCTTGGACTGGTCCTTGTCAAACGGTGCGCGCTCGTAAACCACGGTTTCATCAGCGCCTGCGGCTTTCGCAAAGGCAGCCTTTTCTTCGGATGATACAGCGGCAACAACGCGCGCGCCAAAGGCTTTGCCCAATTCGACAGCCGCGATACCGACGCCGCCCGAGGCACCGAGTACCAGCAGGGTTTCGCCTTCCTTGATATGGCCGCGATCGACGAGAGCGTGGATCGACGTGCCATAAGTCAGGATCAGCGCCGACGCATCTTCAAAACTGACGCTGTCGGGTATCTTGAACACGCCATTCTGGTCGACGGCGACCTTTTCGACCAGACCGCCATGGCCGGTTGTCGAAGCGACGCGGTCACCGACCTTGAGATCGGTAACGCCTTCGCCGACAGCGCTAACGACGCCGGACACTTCACCGCCCGGAGCAAAAGGCCGTGGTGGCTTGAACTGGTACATATCCTGAATGATCAGGACATCGGGATAGTTGATCGAGCAGGCTTTGACGTCGATAACGACTTGCCCCTTGCCCGCAACCGGATCGGCGACGTCCAGCATCTCCAGCGTGTCGGGTCCGCCTACTTTGGTTGACATCAAGGCCTTCATCTCATTTCCCCTCTGGAATATTATTGGATATTATGCTGCCACCGGCGTGAGCCAGGGTTTTGCAGAATCGCTGTTTTTCTCGTGCCGCTCTATGGCATCTGATTTCGCCATTGTCAGGTCTATTTCATCCAGACCCTCGACCAGACACTGATGCCGGAACGGGTCCATCTCGAATGTAAAGCGGTCCTGAAACGGTGTTGTCACGCTCATGCTTTCCATGTCGATGGTGATCGGATCGGTCCTGGCGACCTCCATCAACCGGTCGATGGCTGCCTGCGGCACGGCAATCGCGAGCAGTCCGTTCTTGAAGGCATTGCCCGAGAAAATATCGGAGAAACTTGGCGCGATGACCGCCGTGATACCGAGGTCGGCCAGCGCCCAGGCGGCATGCTCCCGGCTCGAACCACAGCCGAAATTATCGCCGGCGATCAAGATATTGGCGCCGGCATATTCGGGATCGTCGAATATATTGCCTTCCTCGGCGCGGATCGCTTCGAAAGCGCCCTCGCCCAGGCCTTCCCGCGATATGGTCTTCAGCCATTTGGCGGGAATGATGACGTCGGTATCGACATTTTTCTGACCGAAGGGGATGGCGCGACCTTCAACGCGAGTGACGGGTTTCATCGCTATTCTTCTTCGCCGTAATCGTCGCCGTCGTCATAATCCGGCTCGTTCTCATATTTCGGCAGCGGCTTGTCCTTGACCGGCTTGAAGTCATCATGTTTTTTCATCTGATGGCGTCCGGCATACATCAGTGCGGCCGCAATCGCAGCCGAGCCGATGGCAGCGCCGACCTTGGCGCCGGTTGACCATTTCCCGGACCCGCCTGTGGCGGGAGCCGGTTTTTCAGACGATTTTTCATTCTTGTTGTCGTCGCTCATTTCAACCTCTTATCTTGTCAATTCACGCACGTCGGTGAGCCTGCCCGTCACCGCTGCAGCAGCAGCCATTGCGGGTGACATCAAATGTGTTCTAGCACCCGGCCCCTGCCGTCCAACAAAATTGCGATTGGAAGTGGATGCGCAACGTTCGCCTGCGGGGACCTTGTCCGGGTTCATGCCGAGACAGGCAGAACAGCCCGGCTCGCGCCATTCAAACCCGGCATCGGTAAATATCCGGTCGAGTCCTTCGGCCTCGGCCTGCGCCTTGACCAGACCCGAGCCAGGCACAACGATTGCCCATTTGACATTGTCGGCCTTCTTGCGCCCTTCCAGGATCGCAGCCGCAGCCCGCAGATCCTCGATCCGGCTATTGGTGCAACTGCCGATGAAGATGTTTTCCACCGCGACATCGTGCAACGCCTGCCCCGCTTCCAGTCCCATATAGTCCAGCGACTTGCGCGCCGCATCCTGCTTGGAGGGATCGGCAAAGCTTTCCGGCGAAGGCACGGTTCCGCTTACCGGCACAACATCTTCCGGGCTGGTGCCCCAGGTCACGGTCGGGGCAACGTCAGCTGCCTTGATGGTCACGCTCTTGTCAAACACCGCGCCATCGTCGGTTGGCAGCGTCTTCCAATAAGCCACCGCCGCGTCCCAGTCCGCGCCCTTGGGGGCCATCGGACGGCCCTCGAGATAGGCAAAAGTCTTCTCGTCCGGTGCGATCAGGCCGGCGCGTGCGCCCGCTTCGATCGACATGTTGGACACCGTCAGACGGCCCTCGATCGACATTTGCTCGAACACTTCACCACGATATTCGATGACATGGCCGGTGCCGCCAGCGGTACCGATCACCCCGATGATGTGGAGAATCAGGTCTTTCGGACTGATGCCGGGACCGAGCAGCCCGTCGACCCGGATTTCCATAGCCCTGGACCGTGTCAGTTGCAGCGTCTGGGTTGCCAGAACATGCTCGACTTCGCTGGTACCTATGCCAAAGGCCAGAGCACCCAAAGCGCCGTGGGCTGCCGTATGGCTGTCACCACAGACCAGGGTCGTACCCGGCAGGGTAAAGCCCTGCTCCGGTCCGATAACGTGGACAATGCCCTGATTGATGTCGCTGGCGCCGATATATTTGATGCCGAAAGCCGGCGCATTGGCTTCCAATGCTTCCAGCTGGGCCGCGCTCTGCGGATCGGCGATCGGGATCTTGTTGCCCTTCGCGTCGAGACGCGGGGTTGTCGGCAGATTGTGGTCGGGTACCGCGAGCGTCAGATCAGGACGCCGCACCTTGCGGCCAGCGTTGCGCAGCCCCTCGAAAGCCTGCGGGCTGGTCACTTCATGGACCAGATGCCGGTCGATATAGATCAGCGCCGTGCCGTCGTCGCGCTGGTCGACAACATGGGCATCCCAGATTTTCTCGTACAGAGTCTTCGGTTGTTTCATAGCTTCCTGACAATCAATATGGGGTTTCGTTTAGCCGGATCAATCACTGGCGCAAGCTAGAATTGCCTTCAAATGCCAATCGAAAGCGCCTATCTTCGCCCTATGAGCATTTTTGCGATCCTGGCCACTATCCTTGCTTCCGTCATTGCGATGGAATGTGTCGCCTGGGCGAGCCACAAATATATCATGCACGGTTTCGGCTGGGGCTGGCACCGCGACCATCACGAACCGCATGACAACAAGCTCGAGAAAAACGACCTTTACGGCATTGCCGGCGCGGTGATGAGCATCTCGATGTTCGCCATCGGCAGCCCCCTGATCATGGGTGCCAGCGCCTGGGAGCCGGGCACATGGATCGGCCTCGGCATATTGTTTTACGGCATCATCTACACCCTGATCCACGATGGCCTGGTCCACCAGCGCTATTTCAAATATGTGCCGAAGCGCGGCTATGCCAAGCGGCTGGTGCAAGCCCACAAGCTGCATCACGCGACGATTGGCAAGGAAGGCGGCGTGAGCTTCGGTTTTGTCTTCGCCCGCGATCCGGCGAAGCTGAAGGCGGAATTGAAGGCGCAGCGCGAAGCCGGGGTTGCGGTCGTGCGCGATGCGGTTGGCTAGGCTGCTTTCCGTCCCGCCGATGCCCAGATCGCCAAACCTATGCCGGCAAAAATAATCATCCCGCCGGTAATCATCCGCATGGTCAGGACTTCCCCGAGCAGAAGCACGCCACCAAGTCCTGCGATGGCCGGCACCGATAATTGCGATACCGCCGCTGTGGCGATCGAGATGCGCGCGAGCACGTGATACCAGAGGACGTAGCCCAGCGCCGAAGTGAAAGCACCGGAGATGACGGCCAGCAGCACCCCTTGCCAGGTGATCGTGGATGTGACGGCAAACGGAACCAGCAACAGCGCCAACAAGCCGGCGCCGACAAAATATCTTGCGGTGGCCAATGGAAAATCAGCCACGCCTTTGCCCGCCCAGGTATAGAACCCCCAGGCAATTCCGGCGAAAGCCATCAACAACCCGCTCCACAGGGGAGGAGCTGTCGCACCGGGCGCGATCAGAACGACGAGCCCGACCAGGGCGATCGCGGCGCCCGCCAGCTGGCCCCTTGTCGGAATGATAGACCGGGTCAGACCGATCAGCTGGATGCTGATCTGACCCGCAGGAAACAGGATCAGCGCCCCCACCCCGGCATCGAGACTGATATAGGCAGCGGAAAAAGCACCCGCATAAGCGAACAGCGACATCGCGCCGACGCAGTCGCCCCGGCGCGGCAAGACTGCCTTGCCGTGCCGAACACCCAGAAACAGACCGAGGATCAGCGCGCCGGACAGCAGCCGGATGATCGTGAAGCTCGCCCAGTCAATCTGTCCGCCGACCAGAGCGGAGCGGTTGAGCAGCGAATTGCTGGCAAAGGCCGCCAGCACGACAAACAGCAATCCGGTCGATCGCCAGCCACCGTGCCCGGACTCCATTGGGTTCAGCTGGGCCTGGTCATCAAGACCGGCCCGCCTAGCTCCACCGTCTTCTGATAGCCGGGCCGGGCGACCAGTGCGTCAAAATAGCGTTTGCAATTGGGACGGCTTTCCAGCTGGCCCAGCGCCGAACGGCCTTCCAGCATATAGTGGAGATTGATATCGGCACCGGTGAACTTGTCGGCGACGATGAAATCCTTGCCCTCCAGTTCGGCTTCCAGATGATCCATCAGCTTCTCGACTTCGGCGTTGAGAAAACCGTTCATCACGTCCGGCAGCCCGCCGAGCATCGGTGCAATCCCGGTGATGATGAAGCTCATCCCCATCGTGCCCTCGGCAAAGTGCAGCCATTCGAGATATTTCGCCCGCTCCGGATGATCCGGCGCCACGCCGAGCGCGCCATCGCTATGCTTTTCGACCAGATATTCGATAATCGCGCCGGATTCGACCATCACATGGCCATCGACTTCGACCGTCGGCGCCTTGGCCAGCCGGTGCGCGTCCGCCAGTTCGGGCGGCGACCGCCGGGTCTTGGGATCACGTTGATAGCTGATCATCTCATATTCGATCCCGCCTTCCTCGCAGAGCCAGATTATGCGGGACGAACGGGAATATCCGAGATGGTGCAGCTTGATCATGTGGGGCTCCTTGAAAACTTTGGCGCTGATGTGCGGCAAAGGCGGGACGCGGTCAACCGAACATTGTGCTCCGCACTTGATGCGGCGTTCTGTGACCACATTGGTATCTTTAGCCTCCAGCGCTCCGCATCAGGTGCGCAGCACATCAACGCCTCACAATCAGTAACCCTGCCGCAAATCTAATGCCCGACGACGCCCAGGCTCTCGAACGGCTTGTCATTCTCGCTGTATTTCTCGACCAGAGTCGCGCTGGCCAGATTCATCCCGATCAGCTCGACCGTCTTGCCTTCGTTTTTCAGCCGGTCGACAATCTTGTCGAGCATGCCGGTGGCGCTGATGTCCCAGAAATGGGCGTCGTGGACATCGATGATGACCTTGTCGATGCCGTCCTCGTTAAATTCCATCGCTTCATAAAGCATGTCGACCGAGCCGAAGAAAATCTGGCCGCCGAACACATAGCGGTGGGTCGTCACCTCGACGAAATCCTGGATCGTCACCAACTGGCGGACCTTCCAGGCAAAGAAAATGCCGGACAGCAGCACGCCAGTCAGCACGCCGATCGACAGATCATGCGTCGCCACGACCATGATCACGGTTGCGATCATCACGAAATTGGACGGCCAGGGATGGTGGGTAATTTCAGTGAAGCTCTTCCAGCGGAAAGTGCTGATCGAGACAAAGATCATCACCGCGACCAGCGCCGGCATCGGAATTTGCGCGACCCACTGGCCAAGCCCGACGATCAGCACCAGCAGCATGACACCGGCGACAAAGGTCGACAGCCGCCGCCGGCCGCCGGACTTGATATTGATCACCGACTGTCCGATCATCGCGCAGCCGCCCATGCCGCCGATCCAGCCGGTGACGAAATTGGCAATGCCCTGCCCGTAAGTCTCGCGCTTCTTGTCGCTGCGGGTCTCGGTCATGTCGTCGACAATCGAGGCCGTCAGCAGCGATTCGAGCAGACCGACCGCCGCCATCGCCAGCGCATAGGGCGCGATGATCTGCAGCGTTTCCCAGGTGATCGGCACCTGCGGGATATGCAGCCATGGCAGGCTGTCGGGCAGTTCGCCCATGTCGCCGACGGTGAACACGTCGGCGCGGAAATACATGCTGACCCCGGCCAGCACGACGATCGCCGCCAGCGGCGACGGCACCAGGGTGGTGATCTTGGGCAGGCCGTAGATGATCGCCAGTCCTGCCGCGATCATCGCATAGGTCTGCCAGGTAAAGGCCTCGCCGGTCATCTGCGGTATCTGCGCCATGAAGATCAGGATCGCCAGCGCGTTGACAAAGCCGGTGATCACCGAGCGTGAGACAAAGCGCATCAGCAGGTCGAGCCGAAGCAGCGCCGCAATCGCCTGGAAAATCCCCATCAATATGGTCGCTGCGAACAGATATTCGACGCCATGGTCGCGTACCAATGGCACCACCAGCACCGCCACCGCGGCAGTCGCCGCGCTGATCATCCCCGGCCGCCCGCCGACCAGCGATATGATTACCGCAATCGAGAAGCTGGCATAAAGCCCGACCCGCGGGTCAACCCCGGCGATGATCGCGAAGCCGATAGCTTCCGGGATCAGCGCCAGCGCGACCACCAGGCCGGCCAGAAATTCGGTTTTCGGATTGGACAACCAGTCGCGCTGAAAATCGCTGTGAATCGCCATGGGCTGTCCTTCGTCAAGATTTGGGATATGCTGCGATGCAACATAGGAATGCTGCGCCTTTGCCGGACGGACGGGATTCAGTCAAGTTCAGAGACCTTGCTTGGCAACCAAACTGTGCCGCGCACGCGATGCGCCGCCCTGCCGCCGCAACGCCATCTCCAGCCTCCAGCGCTCCGCATCAAGTGCGGAGCACACAGTCGGTGCCGACCATTCTCCGTTCGTGGTGAGCCTGTCGAACCACGCCTGGCGACGAGAGGCTATTCTCCGGCACTATCCCGCCCGATAATCCGCGATCACCGTGGCCACCGCGGCAATTTCTTCCTCATGACCGGTTTCGCGCTGTGTTTCGGCCAGCGCCTGCCCTTCCCATTGCTGCATCGCCGGATGAGCGATGACATGATCTACCCACGCGCGTCCTTTGGCCCCGATATCAAGATCGAAACTGCGCACCCGATAGGCGACCGGCGCATAATAGGCGTCGACAATCGTGAACCGCTCCCCCGCCAGCCACGGCCCGCCGAAATCATCCAGCCCCTGCGCGAACAGCTCGCCGATCCGCTCAATATTGCGCTGCAAGGCGGGCGCGATTTCGTGCAATTCGGCCCGCACACCGACATTCATCGGACAGATATTGCGCAACGGCGCGAAGCCACCGTGCATTTCCGCCGTGGCACAGCGCGCCCATGTCCGCGCCGCTTCCTCTTCCGGCCAGCAGCCCGGATGCCGCTCCGCCAGATATTCCATGATCGCCAGCGAATCCCAGATCGTCCGGTCTCCGTCCTTCAGACAGGGCACCTGACCATTGGGCGCAAATTCCCGGAACCGCTCGTAATTATCCTCCTCGAAATAGATGATCTGGTCGGCAAACGGGATATCCAGCGCCTTCATCAATATCCAGGGCCGCAGCGACCAGCTGGAATAATTGCGGTTGGCAGTGATCAGCGTGTATGTCATATTTCTGTTTTTTTCGGCCGTTAACGAGTGGCTACATTCGAACCGGATGACAATAACACCGAATTCAGGAAAATTGCACGATGACTTTATCCAGAAGAGATTTCATCCGCTCCGCTCAGGCCGTGGGCCTGTTCTACGCTTCCGTGTCGATCGCAGGCTGCGCCCGAGCGCACAGCGCCAATCGTTCGTTCGCCCTGATTCCCGACCCCGCCAAGCGGCTCGATCTGCCCGAAGGCTTTTCCTATACAATGGTCAGCGAGGCCGGCGGGATGATGTCCGACGGCTTTTACCGTCCCGGCCGCCCCGACGGCATGGCCTGCTTCGCCCACCCCGATGACAGCGACAAATGCATTTTGATGCGCAATCACGAAAATTGGAACAGCGTCCCTACCGGCAGCCCGTTCGGCAAGGGCAATGAACTGCTCGACCGGGTTTCCGAAAGCCAGCTCTATGACCGCAAGAAAGACGGCTCGCCCTTTTTCGGCGGCGTCAGCAAGGTGGTCTACGATCTGAAACATAAACGCATGGAGCGGGATTTCCTCGTGCTGACC
>TARA_R110000772_G_scaffold49294_1_pt1 | contig 16336 bp, 30 predicted proteins | sample TARA_R110000772 | Tara Oceans TARA_R110000772 (sample SAMEA4397948) | marine metagenome | biome: Polar Biome; feature: [SRF] surface water layer (ENVO:00010504); material: water (ENVO:00002006), including particulate matter (ENVO:01000060) such as... | depth 5 m | reverse complement strand
TTCCACTTAGTTGTATTTTTAGACGATGTATCCACAAATGTAAACTGATCGTATTTAGAAGGTTCTAGTATCTGAGTGTGAACCAGCTTACCGTCTCTTAATGCTTGAGACTCACTCATTCCTTTCTTTTTCATATGAGCGAACCACTTAGGTGATTTCAACAACCACTTCAATGTAGAGTAGCTTAAAGCTTTATCTAACCCTAGGTGAGTGTAGTAAAAGTCATCATCGTGCATATTATCTATATACTCTTGGTGATTGACTGTCTTTTGATTTAATAGTTTAATATTCATAATTAAAGGATGTTAAGAGCTAATAGGATTGAAGATAGTATCAGGGAGTAAACCGCTATAGTTACTAAGTCAACTATGTACATTGCTTCTTTGTGTTTGAAGTGTAGCCCCATTCTTACAGTGCGTCTAAGAGCGATCATCTTTACTAGTTGTTTTTTAATTTTCATAATTATTGTTTTTAGTGTTTATTAATGTTATATCTAAGTCATCCTGCCAGTTCTCAAAATCTAATTGAGTATCTATCTGGTTATATAGTTCTGTGTAGTTCATAATGTTATTTGTTTACGTCTGTTATAAATTGAGCCATAGCTCTCACTTCTCTAATAGTCCAACCAGCTCCAGCTAAGTCTCTGTTTTCTTGTTCAATCATCTCTGTAATAAAGTCTGAGTTAATCATTTCGTTTAATGTCATAATTTCTAGGTTTTAAAGGTTGTTTGTTTTATTTGATACAAATATATATCTTATTTATATACTGTGCAAGTTTTTTTTAATTTATTTTTAATTCATTCTGTTCCAGACAGCGTCTATAAGCGTAAGTGTCTCGTTATTGACTTGAAATTGACCAAAGAACTCAAACTCTTGATTCTCTAGACTGATGTCCTCGTAATTGATAACTAAAGTGTCATCTAACTGAACCCAAGTTCCAGCTCTCACTATGCGTCTATAAGAATATCCGTTTTCACCTCTTTTAGATAAATACATAAAATAAAGACCCTCCACTGTTAAATTCATTTCAACAAATTTGTCACTAGCTACTCTTATTTCCCATTGACCAACCAACAGGTCCCTTACAGACTCAGTAGTCTCATTACTTTCTATTGGTTCAGCTTCGCAAGATGTAAGCAGTACTAAAGTCATTGCTATTAATGTAATTTTTAAAATTGTTTTTAATTCTTTCATAATTTCTAGTTTTTAAGTTATTTTTATTAATTGTGCGTTATTGCTCTACAAAGATACAACATAATAAATGTATCCACCAAACTTTTTTACACTTTTTTTTACTTTTTTTCTTATAAACGACAAAAGCCACTGATTTACAGCGACTTAAGTGTTAAAATAATTTACTATTTTTTTTCTAATTCCTTTTGTAAAGCCGCTAAACTTCTCCAGCAAACTTTAGTTAAGTGCAAAACACCATCGTCATCTACTGGATTAATTGAGTGATCTATAAGGTGTCTAGTTAAAGCGTCAAGTTCATCACCTGACTTGCTTCTATCCCAATGAAGGGGTTCACCTGGGTGATGCTGATCATTGCCAGCTTTAGAGGCTTTAGAAACTTCCTTAAGTGCTAATGGGAAGTAAGCTAATACTCCTGAGAATACTGGAGTCTCTTTACGCTCTTTCGCTTTGTTGCTGAATGGTGGATCTTCCAACAACCCTTCGTATTCATTTAATTCAGAATAGTATTGCTCAGTAGCTTCTAATTCATCCAAATAATTCTCTAGTACTGAATCGTATGTTAAATTCATATCTTTATAGTTTTATAGCCAGAGTTTCTGGAAGCTCATAGCTGTATTTAGTGATTTTATCATTGTTATTAAAGTCTGTACTCCTAGGACACTGTATAGCTTTCATAGGTAAATTAACTATCTGAGTCATATGATTAGATATATTGTAAACATAAACACCTCTGTCATCAGTTACAACGTAAAGAAACTTTTTACTTTTAATCTGAGATGCTTGAAAGTTGTTATATAATTTCTTAGCCTCTATCAGTTTGGTGCTATAGTATTTACGTCTGTTTTTAATCTCTACTATGTAATCATCATCTTCAGCGTCATAGATACTAAACTGACCCTTTACTAGAGTCAGCTTTGTACCAGATGATTTATTAATTAACTCTATAGTGCTTAATTCAGTCATTATAATACCATAAGCTCGTTAATTGCTGTCTTACCTCCTAAGACTACAGCGCAACCAATGGCTGGCTTTTTACCCACCTTCATATATGCCATAGCGTAAGACTTAGCGTCAATACCGCATCCTACCTGAGTTCCAAACACTCTGGAGTTAGCACCTACGAAATACTCCGTATATGCTTGCGTATGTAAGTGACCTTGAACTGTGGACCTCATATCAGCTCTGGCTTTAGTTTTAGCCGTTCCAGCTTCTCCGTGAATATATAGAACTCCGTCAATCTCTACGTCAGTAACATACTTCCAGCCTGGAGTCCTTAACACCTCCTGATAGTCTTTAATCCACTCCTTAGGAACACCGCCACTTTGAGCTTTTCTCATTATAATTCTATCGTGATTACCTACAGTTACGTGAGCATCTGGAAATCTGTGGTAGTATCTCTCAAGTCTCTTAATAGCTAACTCAAGTTCCTGACCGCCTCCTAGACCATCCGCATCTGTCTCGTGGTAAGAACTATAATGGTTGTCTATAACATCACCTATAAACACTACTCTGTTACAGTTATAACGCTCATAGACTTCTACGCAATGATCGAAATATGAATCTAGATCGAATGGTGAGTGTAAATCACCTACTACTAACACTCGACTCTCATCGTTATTAAAGAAATTGAAATTTGATAATTTAGCTCCAGATAGTCTAGGGCGTACATCTTTGATTGATTTTTTGGATTTTTTTGACATTTTATTGGTTTTTTGAATAGTTGTTTTTAACTTTATTTTTAATTTTCATTTCTATCAGCTCAGAGATATGATATAGCTCTAACGCTAATCTCTTATATGATTCTGGGTCAGTCTCATCTTTACCAGTGGAATGTAACCACTGCAAACGAGTAGCCAGCTCATTAGCTAATGTTTCAAGCTGGCTTTTGCTCATTTTTTTGAGCTTCTTAGTTGTTAGCTCTTTCATATACTTTTTTTAAGTCAGAAACTATAGCAGCTACGCAAGGTGAACAATTTGAAACCTCTCTCTTAGAGTTAAATACAGCATTAAATATGCTTACAAGCCTAAGCTGAATGGGTCTGTTTACGGAGTGCAAAGGTTTTGCGAATAAACCCGTTAAGAAGTCAAAATCATCGATACTCAGATCGTTTAACTTTCTATTTGGAAACAAGTCATTAAGTTTTTCAGCTCTTGCAGCACACCCGCAATCGTCTGTCATTGACTCTACAACTGACTTTATACCAGTAACTTCAGTGATCTTAGTTATAACGTCTCCCAAGCCTTCAGACTTGCCAGCTTCACCTAATATATCTAATACTACTGTTTTTTTAATACGAAGCTTCTGAGCTATCTTACCAGCTTTAACTCCTGAATCGTGAAGTTCAAATACTTTTACATTGATTGATTTTTCCATTTTTTAAAGTTTTATTATTAATATGTAGCGAATATAAAACAAATAATTGAATTACACAAGCTTTTTTTGATTTATTTTAAATTAAATCGTAGTCTCCATTTATAAAGTCCTGGTAATCTTCATATAACTTAGAGGCAATAACTAGTTTTGACTTTTTTATAGAAAGATATATAGTCCTTATACCTATACCAGATTCTTCAGCTATTGACCTAAACGACTTACCGCTCGTTAAATATGTTTCAAATAACTTATAATCAAACCAGCTAGAATTGGCTTTTAGAGTTTCATACATTTTAGCCTCTATGGCTTCAGTCCCTAGTTTGTCTTTATCCATACCGTGATCGATCCAGTTGTATTTTTCTTCAAAGTCATACTGATCACCCAAGTGATTATACTTTAGATTAGACTTCTTTTTAATGGCGTTTAGAATTATTGACCTTAGAACAAAAAACATATATCCTTTAGACACTTTATCTTTAGTCACTACTTTGTCATACAAATCATCGTATCTAGCTAGTCTTAAATAGCCCTCTTGAACGAAATCTTCTGCATAATTCTTAACTTCTAGATTGTTTCCAGCTATAGCTTTAGCCATTTTGATAAACTCAGAATGATACTGAGCCAATAGAGTTAATGCTTTATTAGTGTTATTCATTGTTAAAATTTTAAAGTTGTTTCTAATTCAGTACTCATCGAGTGATCTATAATGTCTTTACCGGCTACAGTGAAAGCTACGTTTCCAGGCTGCATCCTAAGTGATATAGGTGAGTCCATCGCAGTAGGACGCCCTCCAGTCTCAGTCTCCTTTACTTTAGTTACGTGAATATCAGAAACCATCCAGCGATCAGGGTGTTGAGTGTAGCGGTGAACCGATATAACGTCATCAGCTCTATTTCCCCACTTTCCACCTCCTTCAACGTCAGCCATACTAGGAGGCATTGGCAGCCCTTCAAACTCGTGTCCAGAGGGATGTTTACGTCTTAAAGCTTCAGTTACAGCGTGAGCGTTTAGCCATAGAGTCACATTGTTCTCTTTACAGAATAATCTCATCTCGGAAGCTATCTGATAGTCGTACTCGTGACCTCCTACAGTCCTAAGTAATGTTGGATCTTTAATTAAAGAGTTATATGGATCTACTAATATTCCGTCAAATTTCCACGCGTCCAGGATCTGTTTAGCTTCGTCCATTAAGGTCCTAGCTGAGTATAACTTGTCAGCTTGAATTAGCTTAAAGTGATCGTTAATCCATTCCATCTCAGTTTCAATAGTTGCATCTGGTATTTTTTGGATAGGCTGTCCAGTCTTAAACTCTAGAAGTTTTCTGGCTATACTATGTTCACTGTTTTCACTAGAGAATATGAGCCATTTTAAATCGTGTTTCATTGCGTAAGCTAACATTAAATATAATATGACTGTAGTTTTACCAGTATTGGCGTGTCCTATGCATATGTTGAATGCTCCTTTCTTATACCTTAAATACTGATCTACTTCATCAATGTTCAACCCTTTACCCTGCTCTATTCTGTCATACTTTACATCATAAAGCAATCCCTTTATTTTATCTATATTTGTTATCATCTTCTTAGGGTTTATTGTTAAAAAATAATAGGGAGCTTTTACACCCCCTATTTAATAGTCATACTTTAGAATGGTAAGTCTGGAGTCTCACGTCCAGCTGTAGATTGCTCTGAAGCTACTACTTCGCGTTCTACTTTGTCAGCTGCGGCAATAACTCCGTCTGAAGTCCATACTACTCGACCATTTCCTACGTAGGTCTTAGCTTCTTTAGCTTCTCTTTGCTCTTTAGATTGCTCATTTGAAGCTGATACGTTTTGACCGTATGTGTTAGTCTCATCATTTACGAATACCGTGATATTCGCCCATCCTTTGTCGTTGAATGTTAATTTTTCTTTGTTTAATCCGATTGTGATAATTGAACTCATAATGTTAATTTTTAAGGTTTATTTAATGTGGCATTATTGCCGTTATGCAAATATATGTAAAATAAATATACTGTGCAAGTTTTTTGTTACTTTTTTTTTAATTATTTTAATCTTGAGTCTCAATCCACTCCTGGAAGCTGAAGTTCAATCCTACGCTCTCAGCTTCAACATCTGTAGAGTTAATAGTGAGGATAGTGTTCTGACCCGTTGACGCCGCAACAGTTAACACTGTTAGGTAATCAAATGCAAACGTTCCGTCAGTTGTAAACACATTGATTGTAATGCCTTGTTGTGCTCCATCTACTGAATCTTCATCTGACCAATAAATTGACACCCCCTTGTTGCTGTTTGTTGGGTAGTAATATAAAACCTCTCCTTCTGATGGAAATATTATCACTTCATAGTAATAATCATCTTGAATAGATTCTTCCATTTGAACCACAGTATTCAATCTTCCGTTCAAAGTATTCATTGGGATGGTAATAAAATCATTCACTCCTGTAATGTCCTGAGCTAATGCTTCTCCCGTATATAGTGCGTAAGGAATCTTGTCTTTCATTGCATCTAACTTATCCTGAGCTGTAGTGTTACCTATAGAAAATTGTGTAGCACTAAGTGATCCAGTTGCTAGTGTAGTTGTTACTGCATTAAAATCATTTGATCCTAGTGCTATATCCTCTACTACGAATCCATCTACTCCAGATCCATCGTCAACCATTTCGAATTCAGCTTCCACTTCAATAGGCGTAGTGTTGCTAGTTACAGTTACATCAATGTGATCTACTGTCGCAGGAATAACATCTCTGTTCACTGCGGTTCTTAGTTGTGGAGTTGTTACATTCAATCTCGCATCTGTTGTAGGGAATACAATGTCGTGAGTGTGATCATCTTTATGGCACGAAGTTAAGAACGTTAGCGTAATTGATAATAAAATTGATAATTTTTTCATAATTTAAGTTTTTAAGGGTTATTTTTTTAGTTTAGATTTTAACTCACTAGACACTATGTATTTAGCCTCTACGTCTTCAATTGTAAATTTACCAGACTTTAAAGCAGTAACTACTTTCATATAAGCTTCAGTATTCTCTTTCAACTCAGCTTTACTAGTTGTTACTTTAGAAGCTACAGGAGCCCCTTTACCGTGCTTATTAGTAGCGTCAGCATCTTTGGTATCATCTAGTAGAAATAATCCACCTAGAGCGTATTTACGAGCGTAAGAACTAGAAGCTCCAGAACTCTGAGCTTTGTCCATTCCTTTGCGATTCATATCTAGTCCAGCCTGGGCTTTAACTACGATAGTTTTGTCTCCGTCAGTTATAGCAGCGTGAGACTCTACAAACAGCTGTCCACCTACTTCAATGACTTGGTCCGATATACTTAAGAATAATCCGTATTTAAAACAGATAGGTTTTGCAGCCTCGAAAATGTCCTCAGCATTTCTGTAGTTGTATTTCCCAAAGGAGTTATACTGAGATTTTGGAGCTTTAAGCTCATTTTGAATTTTTACTAGTTTTGTAATCATAATTTATTGTTTAAAGGTTTATATTAATAAGATAGTTCTACTAAGTCAAATATTTTAGTATAGACTTGTATATTGTTTAATGCGACCATCTGCATACCCATTAAGGCGTCCGTATCCATTTTAGAAGGTATTACACCCTCCAGCATTAATTCAATCTCTTCTAGGTTCTTGTAAGCGTAAAAAAGCTTGGCTTCTAATTTATCAGACATTCGCTGATTAACTTGTTCGTTTGTTAGCATTGTTTTAAGGTTTTGATTATTAATTATATGCAAATATATGTAAAATTTATTTACTGTGCAAGCTTTTCTTTAATTAACTTTATTTATTTTATCTATATATCTGTAAAATGTCCTTTTAGATAGTCCTAAAGCTTTACATATAGTGGCATTATCTAACTCAGACTTAACTTCTAGTATAAGTTGCACCTTCTTAATAGGTTTTAAGCGTTTGTTAGCTATCTTTATAACAGCCTTGAATTCTTTATCCACTATTCTCTCAAACACCTTAGCGGCGTTCCTATCGTCTATTGCAGATTGCTTGTTTAAAACTTGAAGGACCTTACTCCAGTGTTTTATATTAAACATTCTATAATGCTTCAACATACCTAGACTACTAAAGTTTTTTAGACAGTGTCTAGACCACTCACCAGAAACGTTAGACTCCCAAACATATTCGTATCCGTCAAATGCGTATCTATGGTTGTCTAATTCTACCAACATTTTAAGCTCATTATGAGACCAGCTACTAGCAGGTGACTCAAATGACTCAAGTTCTTTGTTTATTATTTGGGTTTTATTTCGCATTCTTTAGTTTTTTATATATTAACCTCAACCAATCTCTTTGCTTGTAGCTTATTTCATCCTTGCAGTTTATACTACTTAAGAACCTATATTCGCTTAATGAGAGCTTATAAGGACTCTTAGAGCTTATTAGCTCGATTTGCATTCGAGTATCTTTGACAGTAACTGTCTTGGAATAACTCTTATTATACTGATTAATACCTAAGTTTTTCATAGTGTTATATATTATACTGGGTACAAACATATGAATAATAACTGGATAAAACAAATATATTGAGTATTATTTTACAAATAAAAGAAATTACTAGATAAAAAAGTTACTTTAGAGTAAGTTGTAATTGGTAGAAGTTATAAATAGAGTAAGTTAACGTATAAAAAGTTACTTAAAAAGACGTAGTCTATAGGGTTGATTTTTTTGTTTTCATAACTAACTGATAATCAGTATAATTTAGCGTTTTTTTGGCACACTGATTTTTGATTTTGCTGTGCCACTTTTAGAAGTCTTGTATATCCTCTAATCCTTTATTAAGATCCCTGTATTTCTCAAAGATTTCTTGATATTCGTGCTCCATAAGCTTAAAGGTAGCTCTAGAGTCTTGAAGTAATTGTTCAGCTAATTCAGTGCCTATCTTCAAGGAGTACTCAAATTGACGCCCATATTCAAATCTGTTGCATTTTCGGCATTGGGCTTTTACGTTACGTTCATCCCATCTAGTAGCTAGTTTACCTCTAGAAATAAAGTGTCCAGCGTCTGATTCAGTGAAATGTATAGGTTTATCGCAAGAGATGCACTGGCAGTAGCCTGAGTCATTATCGGCGTCTCTACGTCTTATATAAGAATGAAATGGTTTGTCAATTTTGGTCTTCCAATACTTTAGTGTTTTTTTCTTTGCCATAGTGTAGAAAAATAAGAGACAGTGCACTGGGTAAAACCCTACTAAAAACCAATGCACTTTAACGTCTCTAAGTTGTATGTATGTCTTTATTTAAAAACACATTTTAAAGCTATTTGTTATTACTGTCTATAGACTTGTATTTATTTAAACCTCTCGACCCGAAATAAGCTATATATACTCCTAACAATAGTGATTTAAGTAACTCAATCCAAGCTTCAGGAACTTGAATAGTGTCATCATAAAAGTCTAAGTATATTAGAAGCATAGTAAAGAAAGTTAGAAATATAAGAGCCATAGGTCTCACGTTCTTACTTAACCAAGAATCTGAAGTCATATCTGAGCTCCAGCGTTTAGTAACTGATTCCATTTCCTGCATATCTAGTTTCATTACCGCTAACGCGAACTCTCTCTCGGCGTCCGTCATTCCGTTATCTTTGTTAGATATAACATCTATGGCACCCTTCCAATTACCACTAACTACATTACCTACAACCTCAGCTACTTTGCCAAAGTTTATAGACTTAAGGAACTTACCTATTTTAGTTTTTTTATCCTTTTTAGATTCCATCTTTAATATATTTAATTAACTCTCTATCTGACTTAGTTGTATTGTTAAAGAAAGAGATCATTGGATTATGTAGTTGTGGATTCATTACGTGAACATCACTAGTGTGTAAGGTGTTAAATAAATCGTGACTTAGCTCGTGAAATATTAACGTTCGTTTTTGGTGTTTATTTAATACACTCCATATAATTGGATTTATATTTATTAAAACAAAATCGTCTTTAAACATTCCGTAGGCATACCCAGCTATGTTAGGCAGTGGCATTTTAGAGTTAAATATTATTACGAAATCCTGATCCTTCACCTTAATACCGTTATCTCTCATTAATTTTAAATACTCCTTAACATATGGCTGTATTTGAGGTGATACAAAGTACTTATATTCCTTTTTACAAGAAAAATTCACCATCATTAATATGCTGAGTATTAAAGTTTTCATATTGTTATTTTTTATAGTATCTTATTATATCCTTATATTCATCTTGTACATCAAAGGATGGGCACGCTTTACTGGAAAATTCATTATGACCGTGTAAAGTAGCTCCTGGGTACATATCCATCAAATCACATATAAAGTACCTTAGAGAGGCTCTCTGTGCTTCGTTGCGCGTATCCTTAGTATTTAAATCAGCGTCTACTCCACCAATATAACAGACACCAATAGAATCCTTATTAAAACCTCTAACGTGAGCCCCTTGACGCTCTACTGGACGACCTTTGTTCACATTACCATTTAAGTCTATAACGTAATGATAACCAATGTCACTCCATCCTTTGTCTGTATGCCACTTCTTTATAGTTTCAACAGACACTTCTCTACCTTCTGGGGTTGCAGAACAGTGAAGGACGATTTTTTTTACACTACGCATCCTTAAAAAAGCTGTTTATAATAAATGCTAAACAAGTGCTCAGTATGCCCATAATCCACCAAAAAATTCTTTTTATAGATCTGTTTATATACATTAATTTATGCATTTGATCGCGAAGTTCATTCACTTCGGTAATCAATCCAGTGGATGAACTATATTTGTCATCTTCTAGAGTTCTCAGTATCAGGTCAACCTTCCGATCTAAGTCCATTTGCTTAGTTCTCAAGTCGTCAACTTTCGTTTTAAAATTACTCATAACAGCTCTGTCGTTTTGATTCATTAGTGCTTTATTTAAAAACAATTATATAGGTTGCTTAATACCATTAAATTACTACCTTTAGGGTTCCCGAGGTGTGATAGAATGCTCCAGCGGTTAATCCAGCGGTTATAGCTGTAGCGTTGCCAGAGTATTGTGGAAGTCCGTTAACTTTCAATGTATTCGTGACAGTCAAGTCACCCGTTAAGGTGTCTGTAGTGTTTAATAAGTACCCAGTCAAGTCTTGATCACCAGTATTTGATCCACTTATAGTTAAGTTTCCAGTGTGATAAATTTCATTGTTTGTCCCTGAATTAGCACTTGAACCCCAGGTTAAAACGTTAGTAGGTCCGACTCCAAGATATCCCTTCAGCACTCCCGAGTGCTTGAAAGCCATATTTACGTTAGTGTTAGTAGACGATCTGTCTAATATCAAAGGGTTATAGCTTCCAGTGTCTAGTATTTTTTGTCCAGTTACTGTCTGTGATCCAGATATAGTTACAAAGTTAGTTATATCTATGACTGTTGTGGCTCCGTTCGCTAGTAAAAAATCGCTAGACGTTCCCGTAGGTGTCTTAAACCCTAAAGCTTCTATGTTTACACTAGAAACAAGTTCTGTAGTTGACACAGATAAAGGTGATGCATTTCCTAATCCATCAGTAACCAGCTTTTTTATGCTAGTAATCCCGTCATTATCTTCTATTTTTAAAAGTGAGTCGTATGTGTTTTTTATTTGAGTCCCAGTTAATGTAGCCATTTTTTAAGGTATTTTAATATTATATATTCCAGCCTCCAAAATTAGTGGATCTAATTGGATTTAATTCATCTTTACTGTTTGTTAAATACTCTGGAAATAAGCTAGGATATGCACATAGGTAGTCTACCATTCTAGTCGCATAGTGTTGAGCTGTATCTCTAGTAGCTTCAGTCATCATTGATATATCTGACTTAGTTAACGTCTCAGCGTTCTCACTTGTATGTTTAAACACTCCTTTGTTATTAATGCTAAATTGGCTAAACGGTAAAAACTCGAGTAAACTATATTGAGCTAACATAGGTTTAATATGAAGCTTAACTAGGACTTCATAGTCTCCAGTTAAAGTATTAGCTAAAACATCAGCTTGTAGCTTATTATATAGTCTAGAGCCTAACAGCTCGTGTATATGAATATCTTGGGCGATTTCAATATACTGTACTACTCTATCAAAATCTAGGTTTCCAGATATTGGCGTATATCTAACTAAGTCGTCTCTACTTATAAAAAGTGCTTTGCTCATTATTTCTTTTTTGGTTTAACGTAACTAGGATGATGTCCTTTGTCAGCTCTATCTATCTGAGCTTCAGCTACTCTTTTATTGTTCTTAAATCTATTACTTTTTGTATTAAAACCTTTCTTTCTAGCTTCTTTGATTGAAGCTTTCTTTACTCCAGTTAAAGCTCCACCAGCGTAAGGAGTTCCGTCATTTTTAGTTCTCTTTAAATATATCCTTCTTTCGAATTTATGAAAACAGTTCACACCGCCTTTGTGTAGCCAAAGTGAGTAGGATTGTTTATTGTGACCTAACTGAGAATTAACTCCGTCAGTCTGCATTCTCAATATATCTTCCTTGCGATACACTTTCCTAGCCGATTCCATAGCTCTACAGAAAGGACGCATTTTTTTACCCTTACTAGACCCAAATCGCTTAGACCCTTGAACATATAGATATCTAACTTTAACAAATTTATTATCCTGTACCGAGTTCTTGTTTCTAGTGTCTCCTGGAGCTGTAGCCGCTAAGGCAACTGACATCGTGTCATTAAGCATAGTCTCAAAGTCCTCTGACTCTGTCTCATTGTCATCAATAGAAGCGTCTATTAAATCCCACTGATCTAGGTCCTCAGATTCACCTACACCGTTTAGGTATATTAATATATCGTCATATCCCAAAACACTACACATTCTCCCTATTGTTTATGTGTAACTCCATAGCGTACCTTACAGCCTCTTTTAAGGGGTTATGAGAGCTTAAATTAGTTTCCTTGTCATTTTCATCATCTTCACCCTTCTTAGCGTCCTTAACAGCTCCCTTTGACTCTTTATCTTCAGTCTCATCTACTTCCTGGTTCTCATCAGTGAACTCTACTGGTTGGCTAGTTACGAATATTAACTCAGGGACCTCACCGTTAAGCTCTAGAATTTCTTCAATAGAATCTAATATTTCATCTTGAAACGTTCTAATAACTGTAGAATTGAACAATTGAGATGCTACCATAATCTCATCAGAATTAGATGCTAGTCCATTACCGCCATCTTTTATCCCTAATAACATAGGTGAAGTCACTCTGTGACCTACAAGAATTTTGTGCATTGCCTCATTTGCGAGGTACTCATAATGCGAAGGTGCGTCATTTAAAGATATATCTTCAACAGTTGCTTGATTATCAGCTGACTCATTAAAGGCTACGATTACCTTTTGTCCTCTAGATCCAGTTAGTTTATTTTTGACATCTCTAGTTATTTGATTCCTTTCTTCAGCACTAGGCACTCCGTTGTTAAAGTTTATTACTTTAGTACCAGAGAATGAATTCTTAGCTTCATTTAACAAATAATCAGCTATCTCATTTTCAAGTTCACAGTAAGGTAATGCTCCAGAATAGCCGACTGGGCTAAAATATGAGTATCCACTTACATAAGGCTTGATTATCATTAATTCAACAGCCTCCTTAGAGTTTCCAAATGTAGGTATCTTAGTCAGTTTATCCGACGGTCTTTTATTTAGCCAATCTGGGTGATAGTAGTAACAATTGATCACTCCTTCAGCGTCCATTTTTTCTGGTCTTAAAGTGTGAATTGGGAAATGCTTTATCTTAACAACCTTTCTATTGTTCCCAGCTCTATCATAAATAACTTGCATAGCTGATTGACCTAGCATTTTACGCTCCAGTATGATCTTTTTTAGACATCTATGCCCTATCACACCGCGAAGTTCTTTAACCTCCTTAGAGTCGATCTCAGACCCCTCTATAGCCAATCCTTTACCGTAGATCAAATCACTGATAGACTTAATAGCTGCGTTATTGGTAGCTGACTGCAAATACTGTTGTATTAAAAAAGCATAGTAATTGTTATCTTCACCGTAAGCAACATAGTCTTTCTGTTTGTCTTCAATTGCTTGAGGCATCTCGTAAGCTGACAAATTGATTAAGTTTAAATTCATTATTCTAGTATTGTATAGTTATTATTAGTTACCTTCTGAGTGTATTTAGTTTCACTCGACGAGTAGTTTGTTAAGTCTTTAGACGTAGTTTGGACCTTACCTCTGTATAGAACTTTGCCGTCTTTAATGCATTCTAGTAAATAAGATGTTTCATCTTCCAGTTCACTGAATCCAGCGTGATCTAAATTCAAAACAAGTTTATTGTAATATTCATTTCTACCATTTAAAGAAAAGAAAGAGTTTCCGTCATCGTAAGGACTAAAAGTAGCTGAAGCCGTGCTATTGCCGTCTTTAAACATATTGAATGTAAAAGAAGGATATACAGTTATAGATCCACTTTCAAAATTTAAGTTTATATATAAGCTCTGAAAGCCTCCTTCATTTATATCTATATAATTCATAAGTCCTTTATTTAAAAACAATATTTGACCTAATACAATACAAAAAGAGCCACCGATTAAGGTAGCTCTTATAGTTAGTAAGTAAGTTTAGGTATATTACACTCCTAAAGTGATAGCGAAATCAGTTGACAGAGTTCCGTCGTACTTCTTAGCAAATCCTTTTTCCATCGCAGCAAAAGAAAGCTCATAGCCAGATTTGTCTCCTAAAGAAGCTCCACTTGAAGTAGTCGCGTTCATTTCAGCTCCAAACTCTTCACCCATTACCCAGATGTCTCCGTTATTATCTTCAATTAAGATATGTGGACGTCCGTAAGCTAATAATTTAACCTCTTTGTGAGTAGTTGCGTCTTGTTTTTTCAAAGATACAGTTAATGTTTGTTCAGCGAAAGTACTTCCGTTTTCACGGCTACTAGTCAAACTTTGCTCAAAAGCTGAGGATCCTTTAAGATCGTATTTAAACGCTGGAGTAGCCGACGTAGTAGTTGATGTTATAGATTCGTCAGTTGAAACAAAACCTCCAGTAGCTGCGAAATTAACGAAATAAATCGCATTCAAGCCGCCCGCTGAGTCTTTACATCCTTCCAAACGACCTAGTGATATATTGCAAGCCATAATTTTATGTATTAAGTTGTTATTAATATAAGGAGGCTGTTACACCTCCCTATTTATTGTTTATTATAATTACGCTACAGTTCTTAAAACTAATTCAGAACCAATTGAATATTGAACACCAGCACTATATCGCATAACGACACGTACGTTTTGTGAACCATCAATATCAGCGAGGTCAATCAATTTTACAAGATTCGTGTCACTTTGTAAACCAGTTCCAAATGATATATTTTCCTTTTCACCTGCTACCATAACTCCAGCACTAAGTCCGTTTGCTACGAATAATTTAACACCTTCGAAATCCATTTCAGTCTGTCCAACGTGGTAAAGATCTTTGTATCCTAAAGCAGCTTGAGCTCTTACGTAAGAACGTGCATCAGCTTGAGAGATGTAAATGCTTAGTCCTTCGTTACCGTAGATAGTTTCAGGAATTGCATCAATTACAGCACCTAATTGAGCTATAATATTTGAAGCATCAGTAGCTGGTCCAGTTACATCTACAACGTCAGCATCAGCTGTCATTAAGTTAACAAGTCCATCAAACTCACCAGATCCAGATGTATCAGCACCGTTCCAGATATTGTTTTCAATCTTAGCAGCTACTTTGCCAGCTACGTGTCCGATTAAATAGTTAGCGAAAGACTTAGGTAATTCATCAAAGCTAGAGAATCCTTGTTCAATGCTTAACCAGTCAGATTCGAAATCCTTCTTACAAAGTTCAAGGTTAACTTGAAAATCTTTGGGTTGTAAATAACGCTCAGTTAAAGTAACTGAACTTGTTGCTGTAAAATCACAAGATGCATCAGCGATGATGTCACCAACAGCTAATTTTTGCATTACTTGCTTATACTTTACGTTTGGTTTAATAGTGATTCCACCTTTATCGATAGTTGGAGCACTTAATAAACTAGCCGAGATAAAACCAGCTGCTTTTTCACCAGCATAGCTAGTAGTAATTGACGTTGTAGTTGCCATAGTTTAAATTTAGATTAATTAATTATTATTGTTTATTGTTGATATTAGTTGTTATTAATGTAACGGTTAACCCTTTCTTGAATAGAGCCACCTTTACGACCTACTCCACTTGCAGCCTTCTTAGCCACTGGAGCTTCTGGTGAATGAGTCAAACCTTTAGGCTCTGGAGCTTCTACTATTGGAGCTTCAATAACCTCTGGTTGTGTCATTGCATTCTTTAATATTTCTTTTAAGTCAGATAATTGCTTCTCTAACTCATTAACCCTAGAGTTGTCTACTTCAGGAGCTTCTTCTACAGCCTCTGGAGTAACTTCTGGAGCTACTTCTGCTACCTCAGCTACCTCTGGAGCAACCTCTGGAGTTTCATCCTCTACAACCTCTGGAGCTACTTCTGCTACCTCTGTTGTTTCATCTGTAGCTACTTTAACTACTTCTGGAGCAACCTCTGGAGTTACTTCCTTAGCATCACCTGAAACGATGTTCAGGGCTTCTGCTATTGCTTTTAACGTGTCTTTTGCATTCATAAATTAGGTATTTTTATAGGTTTGTACTTTATTTAAAAACAGTATTACTACGCTTTTGTTTTGAAAGTGTTTACGTATCTATATTTTATATCGTTGTTAAACAAGTTAATTCTGCGTCTGTAAGAGCTTCTTTAAAAACCGCTACTGTTTTGCATTTTCCGTAGAAATTAGAAGCTCCTGTACCACTATCAAATTGTATTTCCTG
>TARA_R110000772_G_scaffold62241_2_pt1 | contig 16340 bp, 3 predicted proteins | sample TARA_R110000772 | Tara Oceans TARA_R110000772 (sample SAMEA4397948) | marine metagenome | biome: Polar Biome; feature: [SRF] surface water layer (ENVO:00010504); material: water (ENVO:00002006), including particulate matter (ENVO:01000060) such as... | depth 5 m | reverse complement strand
TTGTAAATTTTTATTTACACAACTCATATCTTTTTATTTTATAAACAGTTTTCAATAAAATACTCTCTTTCTCTTAATGATAAGGTATTAAATTCTTCTTCTTCAAATCCTTGTTTAATTAATCCTTCTTTAAAATTATTAAATTTAAACTTGTCTTCAATTGTATTAATTATTTCTCCATTAGTATTATCAAATCCAAATTCTTCTAGCAATCTGTTATTAAGATAATTAAAAGTTTCAGGTGCTTTTAATTTAAGTTTAGCTAGTCCAGTACCTATACCATCTTTAGGAAACACAACACTTCTACCATCATTTTTTATAGCTTCTATATCCATGTCTATAGCTATTTTATTAGATTCTAGTTTAGAATCATAAAAATAAGCTTCTTGAGAAGTTCTAGGTTTCATTTTAGTTACTATACCAAATGCATTTTCTTGATCTCTTATTATAGCTTGACCACCTTTACCATTACCTTCAACGTTATCTCCAAATATATATATTTTATTAGGATTAGCTTTTAAATCTGCTACTGAATATCTATCTACTGTTTCTACATTCATATTATTACTTTCTACAAAAGTATCACTATTTTCTGAATTAACAAAATTATTAGAAAGGTTATTTATATCCTGATTAAATATAAGCTCTCTTACATCATTTAGGTTATCAAAATTATTATCTTCATCTTTGTTTTCATAATGATCTAATAATCCTCCTATACTTGAGTCATACTCTTTTAATCCTTCTTTGTTGTTAATCATTGTATTAACAATTAAACTATGATTTAATTTTGGATTAAATTTAGATTTATTATCTTCAAACATTGTTTCATCTTCACTATATTCTTTTAAATATAAATTAGATGACTTATCTTCAAACCCTCTTTTGTTTAATAATTCATATATATATACAGTACTTCCGTCTTTTATATAAGAATGTGTCAACTTAGCCAACCTTCCATTGTAATTCAAATACATAATAGGTTTATTTTCTTCACCTACTTTTACTGAATAATTTTTAACACCTTTAGCATTAGTTTGTAAATAATTTAATTTACTATTGTATACATTTTGTTTTTTAAATATACTATTACTAAAAGATCTTAAATCATCTTTTTTAACTTTTGTTACTAAGTTAGAATTATCTAAATTATTTTGTAACATTCTTTCATAAAAGTTTTCATAATAATCATAAGGTGATCTTTCAATTTCTTTAAATTGATTCTTAAAAAAGTTTTGAATACTTTGTCTATACTTATTACCGTCTTTATCTTGAAATACATGCTTGTCAATATAAAATTCAGTAGGTATAAATTCCATAAAATCAATAAGACTTCTGTTATTACCATTCATATAAAAAGAAGCTTTTATTATATCTAAAGCTAGTTTATAAGTATTAACCTGACCTGGTATTACATTATTATTTTCATCTAATTTTGGTTCATAACTATATAAATCAGAGAATGCATTAGCTAAATTATTCTTTTCAGTTATTGACATTACACCAAATTGTAATCCAAAAGAATTATTACGTGGTATTAATTCCTGTAAAAAACTATTTTTATAATCATCCCTTTCATTAGATTGATATTTTGCAATATCAGCTTTTACTTTATTAATAAATTCAACTTTGTTTTCATTAGAATTAAACAATGGAAACTTACTAAGCATGTTAGTATACATTTCATTATTAATAAACCTTAATGTTTTATCATTAATATTTCTTCCTAATATATTTTTACCATTTGTAGTAGGTGTAACACTAGCTATAGTATTAATATAATCCATTACAGTAGAGCTACCAGAAACAAATATTTCAGGATTAGAATTTAATATATCAGTTAATACAAATACATTATTTTTCATTTGAGTACCTAATGATGTTAACACACCATTTTGTATGTATTTATTAAAATGATTAGTTAACATTCCTTTTTTACCATTCATATTAGCTACTTCAATTATCTTATTAGATAATACAGTAAGTTCTATATGATTTTTACCAACACCATTAGTATCCATTCTACTTATAGATATAGCTTTGTTTAATTGAATAGCTTTTTCTTGATACTCTTTAAATTTGTAAAGAATGTTCATATCAAGTATATCATCACTGTTATCGTTTTGAACAAGTTCTTCATACGTTAATGTATTAATTTTCTTGTTTTCAAACTTATTCATCATTATTAAAGCATTATCTTTATTGTAACCTCTGTTTTCTAATTCAGAAACTACAAATGCATCAAAGCTATTTAACCCTTTATACTGATCATCGTATGGTAATAATTTACTTTCTTTAATTTTAATAAATTCAACTAAATCTTTTAACACTTTACTATTTAATAAACTATTTGTATAATAAGGATGTACACCCGCTCTAGTTAATAGAAATGCTGTATCGGAAGTATAGTTATTATAATTACCTTTATTAATAAAAGGATCCTTAGCAGCATCTACAAATGAATTCATTAATGCTGTAATAGTATCAGATATTTTAAATGATTTTATATCTTTAGCTTTTAAATGCTTTGATGTATCACTTTCATATTTATTAATAAGTTTTAAAGTTAATTCAATTTCATCAGAAGTTAATTCTTGTGATTCAGTTTTTCCATCTTTATCATTATCTAATAAAGTTTCACCAGATTCATTTTGAAAACCTACACCTAATTTGTATTGTGTAAATTTATAATTAACTCTATTTTTAGATAAGTTATGATCAACTGAATGATTTGCAGAAATACCTACACCACCTTTAGTTTCCATTAACATACGTTTAAGTTGTATCTGGTATATAGGGTTGATAAGCATCATGTTATCATTAGTATCACTTGTATCTCCGTTATTTAAAGCTTTGATATGAACTTCTAAAAATGGATTATCAATAGACCTCATAATTTTATTATAATTATCAGCATGTGTAAGAACACTCCAATAATCTTCAAATAATCTATTGTTAAGTTGTTTTTTATTATTAGTACCAGGATTTGAAAATGATATTTTTTTAATATCTCTAGTTTCTAAATTAAAATCTTTTGCTATTTTAGAATTACCAGTAACTAAATGAGTTACTATATTATTAAAGTAAATATCATTTATTTCATATTCATCGTTACTTTTAAAAAGATCAGACAATTCTTTAATTGACATATCAATACCGGAATCTTCAATAAGAGTTTCCATAAATTCACTTGATTCCCCAACTGTATCAAATTTATCATCTAATTTTCTTAAATACTTTCTAGCTTTTTTAAATGTATTAGATGTATATTCTGCATAAAGTTCAGGCATCATTATATACATCTTGTCAATATCAAAATCCGATCCTGTCTTAGTAGTTATTTCAGAATATGCTACTACAGTATCTCCATGACCTTCTGGTAATATACCAACAATTTGTAAAGCATCATTAGATGCCATTGATTGATTAGGAATACGATAACCTATTGCTCTTAATACTTTTTTATCAATAATTTTATTAAGTTCAGCAATATCCATTTCTTCATAACCAGGTATCAAATTAGATATTTTATTATGAGAAATAAATATTTGACCAGGTTCAATAATATACTTAGGCTGTCCTTCTTCTTTATTAGAATTTTCAACAATAGTAGGAGCTTTCAATTCATCCATTTCAACTAACATTGTAATACCTGACTTACTAATATCTGATTTAGATATAGAGTTGTTTGACATTTGAACAAACGAACCACCATTGGTATATATATTACTAGTATTTTTTCTAAACTTAGAAGTAAGCATTGAATAACCCTTTTCTTTTAAAGGAGAAATAAGTTCCATCATAACCTTTTTATCTGCAGCTCTTTTAAGATTGTCAGAAAATTGATCAGGATTCTTTTTAAAGTCATCCATTAAAAAGTTATAAAACTTATCGGCATCTAATTTATGATTATCTTCTGTAAAACCTAAAGTCTTTTTAAGACTCTCTAAGCCTTCATTTGATAACTTACTTATAGTATCATTAATTCTAGTTATTAGTTCTTCACCAGTTATTGTACCGTCTTCTGTAGAGTATACAGCGTCTGCATCAATACCATCATATATGTTTTTTTGTAATTGAGAACCTAACAATGTATCTTTTAATAATTTAGTAGGAAGCTCCATTTGAAGTTTCCAATCTGCATTATTAAGAGTTTGCTTATTAAATTCTATATTATTATAATCAGATATAACAGTAGGCTTTAATGATCCTACTTTAACACCATCTAATGTAACAGCTTCATCAATCCCTTGATCTACCATTGCATCTAAAAATGATTGCATAGGTGTTCCATTAACCAATCTAGGGCTTAATACTCCTTGTGAATATTTAACATAAACTGGTCTAGCATCTTTTAAACTATAATAAACACCTTTTAAAGGTTGAGCTGACATTTTAAGTTGTGCTCCTGTAGGCTTAGGTGTAGAATTGTCAGTACTATTTAAATAATCATATACTACGTCATGATCTTTTGACCAAGTACCAAGTCCTTTAAGTAAAAACTTCCATCTATCTAATGTAATATAACCTTGTGCATCCGTTACATTTACAGCTTGATAAGGTTTTAAAACTTCTTTTAATAACGTTTTGTTACCATAATCAGTATTTAAAAGCTTTTCATACATGTCATTCAATGTTGTACTAGGTACTATAGTATTTTCTATAACAGACATTGTGTAATTCTCTTGACCTTTATCTAATATCAAATGTAAACCGTCACTATAAGTTTCAGGAATACGCTTAAAGAAGTCAACCATGTTTTTATAATAGGCAGGATCACCAGTAAAAAGTTTTGTAAACTCTATATTGGCTATCATACTATTTATAGTGTAATCTGCTGCAAAATTATAAACATCATTATTATTTAAATAGTTATTATCTTCACTTGCATAAGTCTTAGTGATTTTATAATCTACAGCATCTAATCTATAATTATCTCCTTCTTTTACTACTAACTTGTTCTTTTTTAATTGATCAACAGTAAATTGTATGTTATTAGAAATTGACTTGTTAATAATGTCTTTTATAATATTACGATTGTCTTTACTAAACATTTCAGCTTTACCGTTTACAATTCTAAATTCTGTATTAGAAGGCGCTCCATTAGCTTCATATAAACTTAAATCATCATTTTGATAAGATTTAAAATCTAATTCTTTAAAGAAACTAATACTAAATGCATTACCTATTAATTTATTTTTATTATCATATAACTGAATCCCACCTTTATTGTCTAATTTAAAATGCTTATCAACAGTAAGTTTATTACCTAACTTTTTAATTAGCTCAGTATTACCTTCTTCTAAAGCTTTTTCATAAGGAATAATAAGAGTATTATAATCTTCAACAGATCTTTTATATTCACTCATAAAGTAATTATAAAAAACATCTAATATTTTATCAGAAAATATAAGCTTGTCACCATTTTCAGTATTTTCAATCTTTTTAATATTGTCATTTATAAAATGATCAATGTTTATTTTAAATATAGTAGACTTATCAGCAGAAGCTAAAGTCGGATAACTTGAAGCGTAAGAATGAGTTAATTGACCAGTATCTTGATTTACAAGACTACCCATCATTACACTGTTTACATTTTCAATAACTGCATCAGTAGTAGTAATAGTTTTAGAATCAGTACTCTCAGAAGATTTACCTGGTGCTTGTACTGTACCAAATCTTTGTACTTTAAATCTATTTAATCTTTTATTACTAGTGTTATTAACAACCTCTTCACTTGCTGCATTATCTTCTATATCCTTAGCAAGTAAGTGATTAGCAAATAAACTTTCTTCTGTATAAATATCAGTTTCTCTATTTTCTAATACAGATTTATCACGTTTCATGTTATCAACTTCTTTTTGAATATAAGAAGCGTTAGAAAATTTAAAAACAGATTTACCACCTACAAAAGCACTTGCTTCCTGTACACCAGGAGAAGTTTGCATTTCAAGACTTGCTAGTTTATCAAATAATCCAGATTCATTATCTTTAATTAAATTATATTTTGTAAGATTACTATTTTTAATAGCACTATCTACAATAGTTTTAATTTTTGAAGCTAAATCTGTTATGTTATTAGAAACTTCTATTCTAGCTTCTATATTATAAGCATCAAAACTTTCAGGAGCTATATAATTCATTAACGTTTCAGTTGACAAATTAGTAACACCTATGGATTTTAATATTTTAAATAACGACTTATCATGTAAGTATAATGAATTTTGAATAACTTTATTAAACTTATCAAGGTCATTTATTATATTAGGTTTAAATGATTTTGCAAGTTTTTGAATTACTGTTTCTAATATGTCAGATTGTAATTGAAGTTTTTCTTTATCAAGTTTAATGTATTTACCTTTTTCATCTTTAACACCTAAAATGCTTACTGAACCTTGTCTCCATTTTTTAAGTATACCACCTTGTACACTGGCTTCTTTACTAGTATCAATTGTTTTAGCTACAACTTTGCTTTCTTTAACACCTTTACTGTCAACTTTAGACTCAGTACCTACTTCCATAGTTACTATATCGTTGTTAGTAAGATTAAAAGCTTGAGCAAATTGAGTTCTTATTTTATCATCAGACTCTTCTAATAGAGTTATGATATCGTTATAATGAGGATTAGTTTTAGAATTTTGCTTTAATAACTTAATTTGAGCAACTGCTATATTAGGCTCATTAGGTATAGAATGAACTCTACTTAAAAGCATTCTTAATGCATTATTAACTTCATCTCCTTTTTTAAAGACAGGAGAGCCCGTTATAGGATTAAGCTTAGGTGAAACCTCACCTGTTACTGAATCAATGTTATATGCAGGTAAAAATGATATTAAAGCTTTAACTGAAGCTGTCATTTTAAGATTAGGCGATACTTCAATAGCAGTTACCTTTTCATCTCTAGCTTGATTTTCAGAAGCAATTTGTCTTTCTTCATTTTCAATTTCAATTTCTTTAACGTTTATATTAAATCCATTAAATTTATCAACTATATCTTTCTTAAAATCTTTTTTATAATTTTCAAGATGATCTAATACGTCATTTAATTTGTCATAAAAATCTAAAGTTTTTACATCTTCTGGATTACTTTCATCAAAATTTTCTGAAAATTCTTCCATCTCAGAAGCTTTTGAATCAATATAGCTATCTATTTCATTATCAATATTTACTCCGTTTAAAATAGCTATTATATCAGAACCATTGTCTTTTTTATATTTATCATATATAAAGTAAGACACAGACTCTTTAATTGCTTCTACATAAACAGCTCTATCTTTAACTGAGATATTATCAAAACGTTTAGGTGTTATGTACTCTTTGTTAAGTTGTTTATCTAAATAATAATATTCAGTATAACCTAAGTTAGTAATTTCTTTATGTATTTTAGGCTCACCAGTTTCAGTATAAACTCTATCATCAGTAGGTATAATTATTTCACCATCTATTACTTCATAGAAAGATTCCTTGAACGTTTTAGAGCCCAAAGTATTTTTAGTATAATCAGTACTATTAAAAAATCTATTAGCCTTAGCTTCATTCTTAAATATATCCATTAATACAGGATATAATTTAGATTCTTTATTATCTACATGTGTAGTTATTGCACATTTATTACTCATATTTATTTATTTTAACAGTCTTCTGGTTTATTAACATCTGAACTACTATCAGCATTTTTATCTTTTACGTTTCTACTTCTTCTTTTAAGTCCAGCTAATTTATCTTTAGTAGATTTATTATTAGATTGATCTAGAGGTGTAACTTCAGAAGTAGCTTTAGGTGTTGAACTTTTATTATTTTTTAATAAACGACTAATTGGCTTGTCATATCTATCATAAACTTTATCATAAGCTATTTTTTCTTTTTTAGAAAGTTTATCTACATTAATTTTACCGTCAGAATTTAATTCAGCGTTCGGAAACATTCTTTTTAGTTCAGTTTGTTCCTCATCTCTTAATTCTTTTACTTTTTGCTCATCAGATTGATTAGTTGCAGTAGATTGACTTGGTGTATTAGTATTAGATTTACCAGGTTTAGGATTAAGATATACAGCTGCATTTTCAAAAGGAGCACCTTGATCTTTGTTAATATTAATATCTGTAGTAAGTACATCATTAAACATTCTAGCTCTGTAAGCCTTCTTTAAAAGACCTTCTTTACTTATTTGACGATTCTTAGTAGTCATTAAATGATTTATAATGTCTTCTTTTCTTTCGTCTAATTTAGTAGCATCAATATTTAATTTGTCAGATAAAGTAACTTTACCTTGATTACCAGCTCCATTTATTTTAATATAACTACCAGTACCAACTTTACCTTTATAAACTAAGTTAGAAAATAATGTTTGTAATCTAGTATCAGCAGCAGTTAAACCTAATGATTTAAGTTCTTCTTTAATATATTCAACTTGATCCTCTGCAAAGATACCACTATTAAATAAATCTTGCAACTTAGATTCATATGCAGTTTCCTTAGAAGATAATTCTTTTATAATTGAAAATACAATTTCAGCTTCTATTTTATTAACACGTCTTTGATTAAGTTTTAATGGAAAGTCTTCTCCATTTGCTTTTTTAATCATTATAAACATTGAACCTGAAAATTCTTTTTTAATAAGATAACCGGCAACTGATTTACCATTAAGATCTTTAAGAATACCATTACCATCACTAATCATTATTTTAGCTTCGTTAATATTAGGTTCAATAGATCTTATGTTAGAATTACCTAATTCATCAAATAACTTATTTAAAGCAGGTTCAAAACTTATAGCATCTTTTTCACGTTTAGTTCCATCTTTATTAACTAAATTTATTTGACCACCTTTTTGAAAAGCTATTTCAGTTTCAATAGTTTTGTTACCATTAATATAACTTTCTAATAAATTAATTTTAAGCTCTCTTGTTGAAATATCCTTATCTTGCTTATTACTATATTGAAGTATTGTTTTTCCTCCATTAGGAAGAGTTACATTAACTATTAAATTTTTAATAATAAAATTTTTATCTATTGCAGACAATTCTCTATCACTAGTAATTAATTTTAAAGCCTGTACTGCGTTTGCATTATTAGGATCATTTTTATCAAAGTCTTCATTTATTGATAAGGTTACTTTGTCACCTATATGATTTTCTCCGTTTTCCATATAAGTAATAGCTAACTCATCAGTATATAATTTAGATAGTACTACTTTAGCATCTTTAGCTATTTTTTGTCCCTCATCTTCTTTTTTAGAGGTATCATCATTTAATGAATTATTAGCATTGTCATTCTTAACCCCATCTGATTCAGTATAAGTATTTGTATCAGATTCTGTTTTAGGTACATTAGCTGTTGGAGGTTTAGATTTTACCAAAAAAGAACTAATTTCATCAACATTAGTTAACTCACCTTTTTCTGTTACAGTCTCTTTTACAAAAGCTATTTTGATTGTAGATTCATCTTGAACGGTTACATATATTTTATTAGCTCCTTGATCTGAAACAGAATCAGGTTTTAATATGTATACAAAGCTTTTTTTAGTTTTATCATTTATATCAAAAGGTACTATTTTAACTCCATCAATAATTGTAGGAGTTTCGTCTATCATTTTTAATAAGGCGTTAAAACTTTCAAATTTAAATAATGAAGTTTCTGAATTGTTATTAATAGGTGTTTCAGAAGTAGGTACATCAGGCTTGGCATTATCTGCTTCATTTGCTAAATTAGCAGCATTGTCATCCCTTTGTTGTTTTCTATCAGCTTCTTTCTTTGCTTCTTCTTTTTGCTTCTTTAAAACGTCTTCAAATTCCTTTTCAGCTTCTTCTTGTAACTTAAGAATTCTTTCAATATTTTTAGTATGTCTTTTTAATCCATCTTTGTCAGTATACCTTTTATCATAATTCTTTTTAATGTTTTCTATATCACTTTTATAGGCTTCAATTTGTTTTGCATAAAAAGCTAATTCAAGATTTATTTCTTTACCTACATTATATCGTAAAGTATTTATTCTTTTTTCTTCTTTTTTATATTCCCTTCTAGCTTTTTCTCTTTGTTTTCTAGCAGCTTTTAAATCTTCTTTTGCTGTTATATCTTTACCTAAATAATCATCATTTAATTTAGCAGCATTTTTATAAATTTCATTAGCTGCTTCAGCTTTTTGTTTAGCTTCTTCTAATATTTCATCATTGAGTCTATCTTCTTGTGATAAACTTAAATAATCAGATACCATATTTTCATTTTCTTCAGTACCTTCTATTTTAGCATATTTATCTTCTAATTCAGCTAATCTTTGCTCTGTTATTCTTTTAGTTGCTCTAAGTTTTACATAATCATTAAACCATGTATCTTTTACAAACTTTTTTTGAGAATCATCTAATTGAGTACTTTTAACTTTCATTGAAGCATTAAAATAATCTTGATGTAATTCAATATCAGCTTGTATTTCTTTTGCTTTATCTATTATTTTATCAACAGCATCTTCTGATTTATTATCACTTCCTATTAATGAAGTATTTTTTTCTACTTTTTCTTTTAATTCAGCATCATTTCTTAATTTTGCAGTAAGAACTTCAATACCTAAATCTCCTTGTTTAGCAAAGTGACTTATGTAATCAACAAGCATATTATCTTGAAAATCAGATTTAAATTTTTTAGCTCTTTTGTAATCTAATTCCATTTCAGGAGTTACTTCATCTTCAGAAAGTTGATCAAATTGTTCTATAATATGTAAATATTTACCAAGTTCTTGAATAGTAGATGCTTGTTTTAAAACTTCTAAATCTTGAACTTCATATTGACTTTCACCAGTTTTTTCATCTACAATATCATTTCCATCAGCATCTTTTTTAGTAATCATTTGACCATTCTCATCTTTTTTGAACATACTGTCAAAAGATAAAGACATTAAATCAGTTTGACCAGCATACAATGTAGCTAGTTCTTGTCTCATTTTTTCAGTAGCTTTACTTTCATTACGAGCTTGTATTTGAGACATACCTGTTCCTAATAAACCACCTAAGAATATAGCTTTTTGACCGTCTACAGAACCTAACATATCAACATAACCCCCTAATAAATCAGGCATGTCAGTCCATGCTTTGTTATTCATAGCTTGATCAAAGAAAGTATTTTCCATAGTCATTTGACCACCTTCTTCCATAAAACCTTCAGAAGCTATTTGACCACCTGCACCTTTAAAAAAATCAAAAGCTTTTTGTTTACCAGTTTTAGTAACTCCATCTGTAATAAACTTTCCAGCTTTATCAATTATATCTTTTTTTGCTAGCTTACCTGTAGCACCGTACATAAACTTAGACTGTATGTAATTAGGTAATAAAAGTAATGCAGCGTTACCACTAAACATTTTAGCAGCTAACTCAGACTTTCTTTCTGTAAAATCATTATTTGCAGTTTGTAAAAGTCTTTCTTCAACTTCTTCAGGTGTAGCACCTTCTTCTATCATTTTTTCAATAGATGGTCTTTCAGATATAATAAGCTCACCTATACGTTTTTGTATAAATGGCTCTTTTTGATCTTCAAATCTATCCATTGCTGAACCTGTTTCTACACCAGCTTCAATAATAGTATTAGCAGTTGTAGCTAACATTGTATTAGCAGATTGTTCAGTCATAGGTAATACTTTACCTACTTTATTAAATATTTTAGCAGCTTCATCAGCATTAGAACCTATTTTACCTACTGTTTTACCTATCTTACCAGTTAAATTAGCTAACCCTCTACCTGCTCCTAAAGCTTTTAATCCTGCTCCTGGTAACATCATACTAGCCATAAAACCAATACCATCAGCACCTTCGGTTGCCCAAAAGTCTACAGAAGATATAGCATCCCAAAGATTACCATCTTTATACGCTTTACTTGTATAAACAGGTAGCATATCTTTTTTAACAGTTTCTTCTTCAAAATTTTCAATTGCATTAATCCATGAGTTGTTAAAAGCTGTTTCAAAAAAGTCTGTATCGTCTCGTCCAGTAATACTATCTTTTGCATTACCATATGTAGCTGCTACTATACCTCCTAATATACCTGGTATTTTAGCGGTTTCAGTTCCTATTTTAATACCAGCTCTAGCAACACCAGAACCAACTTTATTAAACCATCCTTGACGATAAGATCTCATTTCATCTACATCTAAGTTTGGATCACTTAAATATTCTCCTTGTAAATAGTCTGAATTATCAGCACCATAAACAGCCCCTTCACTTTGAGATCTATTTGGATCTAATTGTTTACCATATTCAGTATCTGCAAAACTACCATTATCAGTAGAATTAGCTAACTCTTGAAATTTATTAAAAGAAGCATCAGGACCATCTACTTGAGATTGCATTTTAATAAGGTTTAAAAAATCTGGCATATTATCTATTTAATAAGTTAAGTAAATCTTTATAATCATTCATACGAATAGGTTCATTATTTTGAATCATTTGATTTAAATAAGATTCATATTCTTCTCTTGTTATATCTTGTAATTTATATTTATTAGTAGCTTTTAATAATCTATCACCTATATATTGAGCTGCTTTTGTAGTACCTAATTCATTAAAATCGTCTGCTGAATCAAATATATCACTCCATTTTATAGAATCACCATCTTCTTTTATAATACTATACGTATCATTTGCTCTTACTAAATCAAGTTTAAAATTATTACCTAATTGACTTGTTAATTTATTTCTAATCCCTGTAGAAAGTTTACTTTTTATAGCATTACTTTCTTGAAAATCAGGCATTGTATTAGGTGTAATATCTTTATATCTAATTCTATCTTCAGCTTTATTTGCTATAATATTACCTTCTCTACCGCCATGTTTTCTATATTGATTCATTATATAAGTTTGAACGTGTTTAGAAGTTGAATTTGAAGCTGTTAATTTATCAAGTTGTATTTCAACTACACCACTTGTACTAGGTTCGTCTGGATCAGAATATGATACTTTCATCATAGGTAAACCTTCTTCATTTTCACCAGTAAAAGATATTAATCCAGTTTTCCAATTTCCATTTTTTAAACCGCTCATTATTGCTTCATTTACGTTTTCATTACCAGGTCCTTCAAATACAGTACCATCAGCTTTAACAGATCTATATACAGACATTGTTTGATTACCTAAAGATTGACCTTGAAAAACTGTTTTTAAACTTCTATCAATCATTGTGTTATCTGATGATTTTAAATCTAATAATTGATACTCTCTAGAATTATCTGCATATATATCTAAATGATTTTGTAATTCTTTATTGTAATTATCTTTACCATTTTGTATAAAATCTCTTTCTTTTCTAATAGTTTCAAGTTGTTCTTTTGATATTTTTTTACCTACACCTTCTGCTCCTAATGAATATGCTCTACCTGCATCTTGACCTTGATTATATGTAGAATTTACTATAAAATAATCGCCTTCAGAATTTTCTCTTAAAAATGTTCCACCGTTTAAAGTTTCATTCCAAGTAGTATCTAATTGAGCAACTTTTTGAATATCCATACCCAATTCTTTAGCTATAGAAGCAGTTTCACTTTTAGAAATCTTAGAATCTACATTAACTAATTCTTTATTTTTAGGATTATCGTTAAATTTTTCTATTGCCCTATCATAATGATTTTTTAATTTACGAGCTTCATTAGGATCATGTTTAGCACTATTAGGATCGTTCATTAATCTTATGTTATCTTTTATTTCACCAATTGAAGTACTGTCTCCAAAAACAGGTCTAGTAGTAGAATCATATGAATATACACCAGATTCCCCAAATGGTTTAGGTTTTTTTGCTTTTGGTTCTGGATCCTGGGGAACATTACCATATCTAGTTTGTGCAATTGTACTTTCTCTACCATATATTCTTTGTGCTGCGTCTGATGCTGCTTGAATTGATTCACTTCCATCAAAGTTTTCATCATAAAGTTTTTGATCACCATAATAAGATTGTAATGCATTATTGTTATCTAAATATTCTTTAGTTTCCTTAGCTACAATTTGTTGAGCACTAACCATATTATTACCATCAACGTCATATCTTCTACGTCCTTGTTGTTTCATATCAGTATATTGATACATTCCAGGGTAACCAGGTACTTCTTTTAAGCCTTGTCCTGAAGCTATTTCGGATACTGGTATGCTATCTGCAAACTTGTTAGCTACATCTCTTACATTAACTGTTCTAGAAGGTGTAAACTCTTGATAATCTCCGTCTTGATGACCAGTGTACCTTTCTTTAGCAAACATTTTAGCTCTTTCAGCATCTTGTGCTGTAATATTGCCGGCAGCATATTGTTTATTAATATTAGCTTCGTTTTCTTTATTACGAGTATAAGCATCTTGAATCTTATAACCATCTCCTGATTGATTCATGTATTTGTCACGTCTTCTTTTAAGTTCTCTAGCTTTAGTATTTACAGATGTGCTATTACCAAATGTACCTAATTCATCAGCTATGCTTGAAACATCATTAGTGTATTGACCAACAAAATCTCTTGCAGACTTATCATCTACATCCATTCTATTTAAATCAAATAAACCATATTCATCTAAATTAGATTGTTGTGCTTGATATTCAGCTTGTCTAGCTAACGGTACAGTCATTACTTGATCTAATGACATTGGATTAAATGATGACTCCGTACTTACTTTTGTATAACGATTACTCATTGTATTATTGTTTTAAATAGTCCATGTGACTTGTAAAAGAAGATTGATATCCTCCCATTGCATTTTGATTTTGAGATTCTCTTCTTTCTTTCTCTTTAATTATAGCAGCTTTTTCATCAGGGGTTAAGTTATCAATTTCTTCTTTTGTATAATTTTTACCATTTATGTTAATCTCACCTTTGCTATTAGTTTTTAAACCAAGTCTTTCAGGAAATTGTTTATACAATTCTTCTTGACCCATTTTACTTAGGTTATCACCCATTGAATCTATGAGTTGTGATTTATTACTATCATATGCTGCTTTATTTCTATCAGTAAGATCTTGTTCTAAATTATTTTGACCTATATTGAATTGATCAGATCGTGCATCAAATTGTTGACCATATTGAAGTTGTGCATTATTTTGAGATTGTGCTTTTACTGCAGCGTCTCCAATTGCTCTAGATGCATTTAAATCTGATCCAGCCATGTTAGAAGCAACAAAACCTTTAGATCCACCTGCTATGTTTTGCAAAGATCTATTTGTATTACTTTGATTAGCCAATATATCTCTTTGTATTCTTGATTCATCAATTAATTGAGGATTATATTTACTGTCTAATTTTTGACGAGTTTCAATTTCAGGCTTTTCTTGATTTAATAATTGAAGACCGTCAGTAAGTGCAGGAGCAGCTCTTAATAAATCTGTATTGTTTTTAGCAAACTTACCAGCTTTATCCCAAAAATTAGGTTTAGTTGCATCAGTACTTTTAACTTCATTACTTTTTTTAGGATCAAACATTAAATCACCCATATCATTAGTAAATCCATCTGCATTTGACTGATTAGTATCTCTATCTATATATTTAGAATCTTTTTTACCACCTAAAACATAATCATTTGTATAACCACCCATTGCTTTTCTGTTCTGAAAATCTTGATAGCCATTGTCTGCAAATTGAGCATTAGGATTAAGTTTTTTAATTTCATTCATTTGATCTGCATAACCCTGTGCATTTTGAGGGTTGCTAGAAGTAGGGTTAATATTATACATATTACTATCTGTTTGTTTATTAACGTTAAAGTAATTAGAATCTTTATATTTACCCATATTTAAATCTGACATTTTATTTTCAGAATTTCTGTAAAACAATCTATTGGCAGTCTCTCTATCAAACTCCATGCCTGTTTTTTTGTTTAAGATATTTAAGCTATTGTCAGTTACTTCTTCTTTTCCATCACCTTTAGCTTTTACTTTATCACCAGGACCCATCATACCACCACCAAATGCAAATGCATTTAAAGGTTTATTAACACTTCCTATATCAAAATTTTGATTAGCCTGCGCTATGTCTTTATTAGCTTTACCTGTTCCTATAACATCTCCTAACATTTTTATTCCACCCATTGGATTTGATATCCAATCTTTCATTCCACCAGCTATATCTACTTTTTCTTTTTGATAACGTTGATTACCTGAAGTATTAATTCCAGTTTTACCAAATGCACTAACAGCACCGTCTACAGCCATTCCAGCTCCTTCAACACCTTTTTCTAATATCATACTCATTGGATCAACAGCACCACCCATTGCCATGTCATGTGTTTTACCAGGCATTCTAGTACCGTCAGGCATCATGTGAGTATTACCACCCATTGCCATTTGCATCTGCGTAGGATCCATTTGCATAGGCTGTTGAGCCATTTGATCCATTT
>TARA_R110000772_G_scaffold235182_1_pt1 | contig 16357 bp, 7 predicted proteins | sample TARA_R110000772 | Tara Oceans TARA_R110000772 (sample SAMEA4397948) | marine metagenome | biome: Polar Biome; feature: [SRF] surface water layer (ENVO:00010504); material: water (ENVO:00002006), including particulate matter (ENVO:01000060) such as... | depth 5 m | reverse complement strand
GCCGAGGGTGGTAATGTTAGTCCAGGAGGCGGTTACGCACCTTCAGGACAGTCACAACCAAAAGAACAAGCCCCTATGGCGCAACCCCTCCCTCCAGGGCAGGCTATACCTACTGATAGTGTGCCTGCGAACTTGGAGCAGGGTGAATGGATACTTCCAAAGGACGTCGTAGCCTGGGAAGGCGAAAAGTCGCTACAGAAACTCATCAACAAGGCCCGTGAAGATCGGACTACCACCGAGTCACAGCGCGCACAGAACCAAAGGTCGCTGGGCATTCCAGCGTAAGGAGTAAGCCATGTCATTCGGATCAGGATTTCTCGACGGTGTTGGCCCCGGCCTCGCGCTTGGCCAAGCAAGGCAGCAGACTGTCAGCAATAAAGGCATCACTGCGGCTAACGACATTCTAGCCAACATGAGCGAGATGGGCCCCGGCCGAAGCCAAGGTGTACCTACTGAGGGTGGCGCTGTCCCTGTCGGATATGACGGCAACGAATGGGATGCGCAGAAAACTGAATATCTCCGTGCTATGCGAAAGGTAACGAACCCTGACATCTATCAGAAGATGGAAGACCGGATGGTGCAGATGGAGCACGGCAAGATTATGGAGCTGGGTGGCGCAGCGCGCGCTGCACTGTCAGCTGGTGACACACAGTCAGCGCAGAAGTTCCTCGCCGGCATCTCCTATTACACTGATCCTGGTAACGCCCCCACAACGATCGTCGCCCCGAATGGTAATATCATTATGTCTGAAGGCGATGACATGCCTCCTATGGTGTTGACCCCTCAAAACTTCGAAGAGTTCCTGCACAGCATGAGCAATTACGAAGACTGGCGTGAGATGACGTTCAACAAGACAAAGCACGCGGATGACATGGCGTTCAAAGAAAAGCAGTTGTCCGCCCGCACCATGATTGCTAACGCTGAGCTGGCCATAAGCCGGGAACGGGCGGATGCATCAATAGCCTCGTCGAAAGCCACGACGCTTAAAACACTAGGTGACATCGATACTGCTGCTGCGATCAACCCGCTTAAACTGGAGCGGGAAAGCATCCTGTTGGATCAGGCTAAGCAAACACTGTCGCAAAACCAACAGACGTTTAAAGATACGCAGGACGACCGCGACATTGCTGCTTACGACAAGCGCATTGGCAGTGTCACTGAGTTGTTTGACAGCTATGTAAATGACCCTGCCAGCCTGAACAAAGGTGGTGGTGTTGCCGTAGACCTTGACGGGACACCATTGGAAGGTAAAGCCAATCAACTAACTGACGAACTTCGTAGCGATGAGGTCATGAATGACGCTCAGGCCCGCGCTTTAACGGCGCAATACCGCAGAGACCTCGCTGTAAAACCAGGTCTGCGAATATTCGCAGAAACACTGATGGACGGTCTCGTTCGCGGTGACGACAATGAAGGCGTAGCTGACGGCACGATCGCGAGTCTCGCCCTGCAAACCACAATGGACCAGACACCTGATAGCCCGTATAGTTACGACCCTGAAAATAACGTAGTGAATTTGAACGGTACTACCTATAACGTAGCAGATGACGCACAGCCCCCATTGGCCGCCTTGTGGGGCGCGTTAAGCGGTGAGGCAGAGTTTGCTGGCGGGGCAAGCGAAGGTGGCGGAGCAACTGGGATAACACCCGACGCGTAAGGAGACTACCATGGGTCTATTGGGCCGGATTAACGAACGCGAGCGGTTGGGTGGTGAGACTCCAGGCTTTGATGTACTATCCCTTAACAAGCGCATAGCAGAAGAGAATGCTGCTAGCGCGCAGCGCGTTGAAGATATTCAAAACGGCGTGCAGGCCCCCGATCCAGAGCAACAGGGGTCAGTCGACTGGCTTCCATTGGGTGACGGCGCCATTGAAGCAGGCATCATGGGCGGCGTGTCTCGTGTTGGCGATCTGCTGTACGCAGCTACCGCCATCCCGGAAACAATAATCGAAGCAATCCCTGGCACACCGGAAGGTATTACCGACGGTATCCATAACTGGCGCGAAGAAAAGCTGCGCCCTGACATGGATCTAATGTTCGGCAGTCGCGAAATGATTGACGAGCGGTTCCCTCAGACTACGTGGGAAGGCTTAAAACAGAGATATAAGAACTCTGAAGGTGTGCTCGACAATCTGGCACTTGGTAAGGATGCTCTTGGGTATATGGCCCAAACCACACTTACATCTGTCCCCGAGATGTTCGCTATGGTGATGGCGCCATATGCGTACGCTGCCACACGAACCGCGGAGATAGCTGAGTCTCGCCAGGAAAATACTGGCCGCGATACTAACATGAAAGACCTCCTCATCGCGGGTGGTACTGCGACGGTTATCCAACAACTCGACAAGTTAGGTCTGGGGTCTGCCGGTATGCTCCCGGGTGACGTGGAGAAACGCATATCAAAAGCTGTGTTGGAAACATCACGAAAAGCAATACTCCTGCGTATCGCTAGGCGCGCTGGTAAGGGTATGGCCGGTGAGATGAGCACTGAGGCGCTGCAGGAATACACAGAGTTTGTTGCCGAGCGTGTTGAGGAGTTTGGTGATCTGCGAGAGCTGGTCACTGATCCTGCTGCATTTGATCAGGCACTTGCTGCTGCTATCGGTGCTGCAGGTATGGGTGCTGCCGGCGGTACTCTTAGTGCTGTGCATGAACAGGGAGTCGCGACCATTGAGCGCGACAGGCAGGCTGCTATTAATGAGGCTGAAGACCTTGGCGAAGACGGTGATACCCCACAGGAACAACTGGCACTACCCGCCCCTGAACAACTGGCTCTGCCTCCTGGGCAGATCAATTTACCCCCCGTGGTTACGCCGCCTGGCACTGGCGGTATCCCTGAGGAGGGCAGTGCCCCCGCAGAGGATGATCCGGAAGTACAAGGTCCTCCTGTCGGTCCAGATGAATCCAGCGCTGTTGAGAGACCTACTACTGCGATGGAGTTCGCATCGGATGAAGACTCCGTTGGTGATGTGGTGCTTGTGCAGGACGCGGGCCAACCAGCCGAAGACCTACTGCCACATGAGCTTGAAGCCGCAGAGGCTACCGAGCGTAACCTTGCGCGGTTAATAGAAAGAGCCGAAGCAGCGGGCGCTGCAATCAGGGACTCAGCAGCAGGCACGTTTGTACAACAAGCTGTCCGTGGCAAGACTGCGACGGGTGTAGAAGACGAAACCGGTTTCTCCGACACCCCGGCCCAGCAAATACTGAAGCTGTTTAAAAGCATGGCCGAAGTTACAGCTGTCGAGTCCCGTAAGGAAGGCAGAGAGAAGCTGCAGGCTAAGTTTGAGCAGGCGTCTAAGGAATATCAGGATGCTTATGATGTAACTCGGCGCGCAATATCCAACGAGAGCGATGCGGTATCCACTAACCAAACAACTGGATTGCTAACAGGCCAGGGCAGCATCAAAACTATGGAGCAACTGGGTCTGCCAGGTAAAGCGCTTGCTGACGCTGCCAAGGGTGACAGCACCGTCGCAGTACGTGATGCTGTCGACGCTATCAATGAAGCCGCTAAGCGTCAGCTTCAGCGTGCCAATAGCGCTGCTTTAAACACATCACCGATCGAGCGTGGTCCTGATATGACCGGCCGCAAGACCGATCCAAAAGAACGGGAAGCATCCGAGAAAGCAGATGAGTTCCGCCGCGATGCGCAGAACCGCGGCACAGGAGCCCCACGCGTTGACCCTATGCGTGCTGCTGACCTGTATGCTGAACCGGTAGTGGACCCTGCGACCGGCGATGTGAAGATGCAACCTAGCGTAGCCAAGGGTACACCCGAGTACGCTGAACGGTCGTCCGCGATCCAGAAAGAAGAGCAGGACAAGACCCGCCAGACCTATGGCCCCCTCACCGACTACAACAAGAAGGGCAATCAATATGCCCGTCAGGAGTTTGTCACTGAGGAGGAGGCCGGCGGCAAAGAGAACGACGCCCTGAGGGCCGAGGAAAGTAACACGGCGTTACCTGCTGCGAAGGTGCGGCAGCTGACTGAGTACACCAAAGAGACTATGGCTGAAATTCGGAAGGATCTGAAAGAAGCCCGTAAGAAGCTGCGCACAAAGGGTACTACTGATGCTGAGCGTGTAGAGCAGCGTAAGGTCATAAAAGAATTAACCCGTAGTATAAAAAATGAATACCAATGGAAGAAGGCTATGGCCGACACCAGCGGCCCAGCCTTTGAAGTAGTAGACGCAGCGTCCACAACCGAGCGGACCCGCGCCCCGTCGAACAGCGCTACGCTGCGAGGGTTGAACGCATCTAAGGCCATGAATGACAAAATCCGCAAGGGTACACTGGCCGGTGAGCTTGAAGTGGCATCCGAGCGATTGGAGGCTGCGACGCGGAAGGCGAGGGGCGATGATGTCCTGAAAGATCGTAGGAATGTTAAGAGCGCGAAGAAGCGCGCTAAGGATGCAGTCACCGAACTTGGTGGCAAGCCAGAGAAAGACAAGGCCGCTAAGAAGGTCAAGCAAGCACTTCGCGGAACTGCTAAATCACCTAGCGGACCTATAAACAAACCCATTTATGGAGTGGGCGGCGCCCGCCTGAAGCATGTCAAAAACGTCCTCGAAGCTACAGCGAAGGCGTACAAAAAGGATGGCAAGGGTGTTAACCCATCAGATGTTAAGGGCATGGCCGACATCGTCTCGCAGCAGACCATAGCTAAGCGCGGACTGGGCACTATCTGGGTGCTCAACGAAGAAGCAACAGACCCTAAGGATATGCTAACCGCGATAGAAGGTGCGTTTCCAAAACGGGATACCCCTGTACGTGGAGCAGATGGGCGGATCACTAAGATTACACGCGCGAAGCCGCAGAAACCAAATAAAGATACCCGCTTTAGCAGCATCAAGAACCGGACATATTTCAAGTCCGATGAGGTAGTGGTGATCCGCGGCCGTCGCGTTAAAAGCGCTATGACTTCTGATCGGGCCAACACTATATCGTTCGAGCGTGACAACATCCCGTTAAACGACAGTACTATTTCGCCTACTGAGTACGATGGTTTCCTGGAATATCTAGGTAGACAAGACTTCGCATGGGACGGCAAGGTCGATGAGTTCGCGATGGCGCAGTACCTGTTGGGAATGCGTAACTCCGGTCCCTCCGGCACACGATCATCCAAGAAGGATCCAATTACACCACGTACACCACAGCAGATCATTGAGACTCCAGCTATCCCTGAGGAGGAAGACATCGAGGTCATTGACGACCTCGTAATCGACGGCGGCCTCGTGGATGGTCTGATAGACATGCTCAACATAGACCCCAACAGCGACCGCGAATACCGCAACCGCCGCAAGGAGCTGGAGACAGAGATTGCGATACTGGAGGCAGACTTAGCCGCTGCTGATCTTGCGTGGGATGAGCTGACAACAAACATCATTCCCGGCACACCTGAAATTGAGGGTGCTATGGATGTGAAGACGCATATGCAGTGGCCGTACAACGAAACATATCACGCAGAGCTGCATGAGACTGGTGTAATCTCGATGGGCAATCCGCTATTTGGATCTGCCGACGTCGTAGATGGCGACACGTTGCACACATCGCTTAGTAAGTTCGTCGAATACTTGGCGCAATCGTCAATAGACGTACACAAACAACGCTTGCAAGACCGGCAAGAGGCATTGGAGGAACTCAATGAAGCAAACCGTGAGAGAACGCCTGGACCGAGCCCGCGCCCGCCGGGACCAAACCCGCCAGTCGGGCCCCCCACAGACGAAGATGCCGTGGGCCCCAAGGCATATGATCAAACCGGAACCGATCGAGGAAATTCAAGAGATTACGACCCTCGAGTGGCTGGACGAGAGCCTGTCAACCCAGACGACCGCAGAGCGTACGACCCTTACAAGGACATTACGCAAATCACCGACGGCATTACCGCTGCTATCGAACGAGCTGGGGAGTACCGGTTTTCCGGGACTGGGCGACTAGCGCCTGAACGTGGCCTGAACGACATTCAGGTTAATGGCACAGCTATGATGTTCACCCAATGGGTGGATGCCTTAAAGACAGGCGTGGGCGGGTTCCTCAATATTGACGGTACCGGGTTAGGCAAGTCACGACAGCTAGTTGCTGGCGCCGATATGATTGCCAAAGAAGAAATTAAATCTGGCAAGATGCGTCCTGTTATGATCATCACGCCTGGCATCGAAGCTGCGTGGGCTAGAAATGCTGATGGAGAATGGGGTTCTAAAAACACATTCCGCCAGAATATACTTAAAGAGTTTTACTCGTTGGGTGAGAAGGCATTTGACCCAAGAGCTACATACGAAAACGGCACCCCCATGTTCGAGTTCAGGGTGCATACAGGTATGCAAAACGAAAAGGGTAACACCGAGTACGCCGCAGTACTGGCTGATGAGGCGCACAACGCCAAGGGTTACGGCATACAGGCAGACGGGTTTCACCGCATCAAGGCACCGTTCCGGGCGTTCTACACTGCGACGCCTACTGATATGGGTGGGCAGGAGGTGTACTACCTCGCCTACATGTTCCGTGCCAAAGGGGAGTCATTCGCTGACGCCCGACGTCGCATCGCAGTTGTCAAACTGGGTCTTACTGAAACCAGTGAGATAGTGAAGGGTAAGATGCTAGTTAAATATGTGCGCCCTGCGAACATGACAGTTAGCGAGTATATCCAAAACCTGGAGAAGCTGACAGGACTACTCGCTCGCAAGGGAGCTATGGTGGCACGCACATATGGGCGCTTGGCAGAGAACTTTATCACACCAGTACATGAGGCCAATATACGTGGATCAGAGGCTACAGATTTCACCGACCACGACGCCGTTGCGCTGTACCATGAGCTAGCGGCCAAGGACCCTAATTTTGAAACATCAGCAGCCGCGATGCAGTTGATGGAGCATATGAAGATACCGTACATGCTTGCCAGAACTCTGGAGCGCGTCCGCCCTGAACATGGATATACTCAGAAAATTATCGCTGTGTTTAACCACGTAGGCAATAAAAAAGGGATGCTGGAAAGTAAGCATTTAAAGGGGACTATCTATGAACAGGCCCCCATTGCCCGGTTTGAAGAGCTAGTAAGAAAAGAAGGCATTATACCTTCTGTGATTGCTGGTGATAGTAAGCCACAGGACAAAGATGCCGAGGAAGCATTCAACGGTGACTATCGCGCAGATGGTTCCCGCAAGGTGCTTATAGGGTCGGCTACGCGTATCTCCGAGGGTATGAACCTGAACGACAAGGTAGGTAACTCACCGCGATACATGCTGATCTCGCAGACACCACGTCTAGGTGAGTCGTTCATGCAGCTGCTTGGACGGCACGACCGCATGGACAACAAGTCCAAACCATACACAGATTTTGTTAAAGTGGACCTGCCGGCCGACCGCGCATACCGCCAACTGATCAACGAGAAACGTATAATCCAGGAGAAAATCTCTGGGGTCGCGCTGCTGCAAGAAGACGGCGCTATGGGTCCGCAGATATATGACTACAACGAATTCATAGAACGTCGTGGCGAGAAGGCTATCGTGGATGGTGTCGACGACCACCTATTGGATTACCTCGACAAGCACAGGGATCGGGAACGTCCGATCGAGGCTCGGGATGTAGTAGGTGTGATTGCCAAGACTGCAGAGAGCAGCGACCTGCGCGAGTTGGCTACAGCGATAGCGGGCATCGAGACTGGTTGGGATAACCTGACTGTCGGGATCATGTCTGCAGCGGAGAACGCCAAGCACAAGCGCGCAACGACTGGCAACACTGCTGATGTGCTGGGTACTTACACGTACAACGACCAGCATATCTCGATCGGTAGTTACACCGGGGCGGCGCAGACTATGCTTCACGAGGTTGCTCACCACTTCTCGCAATTCCGGTTGGAGACAGACCCGCTCGCCAAGACACAGCTGACTTCAATCATGAAGGCACTGCTGCTGGGTAATCCGTCGTTGATCGACCAGTTCCCCAATGCATTCCGCAACATGCACGAGTTCACTGCTGAGTTCCATTCTGACCTAGGACTGCAAGCGGAGCTGAAGGAAACATACATCCTCAAGGGCCGTAAGGTGTCAGCGTTCACGCGGCTGCTGCGGTTCTTCGGGAATTTGATTGGTGTCAGCAACCCAACCTTTAACGCCTACCAGCGTGTGATGGACCTGGACCTGTTGAACCGTCGCAATGGTTTGGACTTCGACTCTATGCCACTGCACAGAATGCAGACTCCTAAGTTCCGCCGCGCGCCAGCTGTGGCTATGGCTGCTGCAGAGACAGCTGCGTCAAAGACAACCAAGTGGGCTAGCCCGCGTGCCCGTGAGAAGTGGCACAAGATGCGCCGCGCTATGCACAAAACCATGACCTTCAATCAGATGGTAGAGGTGTACAAGCGCCACACTGAGCGCGACCTGGGTGCCGGCACGGGCAACATCCTTGCTGATGTACTGACTGTACAGGAGAGTATCTCTGCTTCGTCGCAGAAGAACAACGCCAGCTACCAAAAAGAAGTCACTGATGCGATTTCCAAGTTCGCACAGGGCGTAGGCCGCAAAAAGGTTACGGTGCGTCTGCGCGCAGGCGAGCCTAAGGTTACCATCACCAAGTTGGAATACCTCACACATCTGGTGAATACATCTGGATACAACCAGTTGCACTTCGGTAAGGCGTGGAGCGACAAAGCTAACGCTGTAGCACGAGGCCAAGCCCACTCTCGCGAAGCGTGGAAGCTGCACTCTGAGCGGTTTAACCACGATGCCATGGCGGAAGCCAAGGAGCTGTATAATCATCTGGCTGATTACTTTGCGGGCGAACGTGCTAAAGAAACTCACGTAGTAGGTGGTACATATCTGGATACCTTGTTCCCTGATGCTATGACGTCATGGGTCGATCGGTCACGCGCACAGGTAAAGAAGAAACTCAAAGAACTCAGCATCGCAACCGAGGCAGAACTTGCAGAGGTTGGTGCTACCCGTGAAGACATGAAAGCATTGAGCGATGTGATGCAGCCTGGCGTTGTTCCTGGTGCTTATTTCCCGCTGCGCCGGTACGGTGACTACGTAATCCTCGTCGAAGGGCGTCAGGATTACGGCTCTGATGCGGAGCGCGATGCTTTGCTAGCGCAACACCCGGCAGGAAAAGATGATCCGGATAAAGGCGAGGTCGTATATCAAAGCATGGCTCGCTACGATACTCTTGCCAACGCAGAGATTGCACATGCAGAGATGAAGAAGGAATTCCCTGCGGACAGCTACGCCGTAGTACACCCTCCTATGACCCGAGCCAAGGCAATGTCGAATGAAGCAGGCGGGGCCACTATCACCAGCCTAATGACAAATTTCACAAGGCAGCTAGACAAGCGTGAGCTGGAGCCTGAGCAGAAGAAGACAATGGAGCTGGTGTTCGCGAACTCGTTGCTGGACATGCTGCCTGACACCTCGACGATGAACACTATGCGCGAGCGCAAGGGCACCCACGGCGGCAGCAAAGACCTACAGCGCGTATTGATTGGTCATGGTGCTGCGCAGGGGTGGCGGATGGCCAACCTGCAGCACTCCAAGAAACGTATGAAGCTGATGCAGGAACTCAGCTATCATGTCCGTGACGTGGAGAACAAACGCGACTCGATGGGTAATTTGCTGGATCGTAACGAGGATGGTATCGCGCTACGTGCCGCCTTTGAGGAGATATCCAACCGGGAGCTGAAGTCAGTCAGCCAGTCACAGTTCGCGCATAAATACGCGAAAACAATTAATGATGCAGGCTTTGCATACTACCTGGTGGGCGCCTCGTACAATATCGTCAACATGACACAGGTTCCACTGGTCGCGTACCCTCAGTTGGCAGCGCGGCACGGACACAAAGCAGCAACTAAGGCACTGGCCAATGCGTATATGACTGCCGGCAAGGCACCAATGGCTAAGCTGTTCGGATCATGGGGCTCCCTCAAAGAGCTCCGCGGCGCGTTTAAAAAGGATATGGTGGAGTTCGATCGGAAGAATTACACGGTTGTCGATGAAATGATTGCCAACATGCCCGACAAGAACCACAAGAACTTGATCCAGCATATGGTGGAAATGGGTGACATCGAAGCGTCACTGGTTATGGACATGGGCCGGGCCAGCGAGCGAAGCCACATCGACAGCAAGGGCCACCCTGTGGCGCCCGGTCGGTTGAACTACCTCACCGACTGGATGCGGATGGCACCACACCTCGTCGAGATCCAAAACCGTGCTGTTGTCGCAGTAGCGGCCTTCGACCTGGAGTACGCGAAGTTGAAGGGTCTGCCTGAGGCTACACGGTTTGAGAAGGCAAAGGACTATGCCCGCCAATCTGTGAAGACGACACAGTTTGTCTACCAGACATGGAACAAGCCACCTATTTTTCAGCACCCTGCTGGTGGTGTAATGCTGATGTTCAAGCAGCACGTACAACACATGTACTACCTGATGATACGCAACGCAGCGCAGTCGGTTAGCAAGAATGCATCTCCCGAGGAGAAGTCAGAGGCCCGCAACGCGATGGCATACTTCATCGGTATGCACGTACTCGCTGCAGGCGCTGTGGGCGCTACGCCAGAGCCGCTGAAGTGGTTGGTAGGACTTGCATTCATGCTGTTCAGTGACGATGACGAACCATTCGAGTATGATCGGATGGTGCGTGATGCCATGTACGAGTTGGCCGGAGACACAGGCGCCACGATAGCGTCGCAGGGCTTGCCCGGATTTGTGGGTTTGGACCTATCGTCACGTATCGGGATTGACTCAATGTTGATGTATGAAGGGCTCGATCTTTCTGGCGGTGACGAGGCTATTACGTCAATCGCGAAGCTCGCCGGCGGTGCTGCCCTGGGTATGGGCGCCAACGCAATCCAGGGCTATAACCTGGCGAAAGACGGCAACCTCAATCGCGGCATCGAGAAAGCCATGCCTAAGGTAGTCCGCGATGCGATGCGATCGAAACGTTACCACGAAGAGGGTATGAAAGACCTGTCAGGTAAGACGTACTACAGCTCCGATCAGCTGGAGTGGCATGACTATTTCTACCAAGCTCTCGGCTTCACACCTAAGAAAGCAACAGACATAGCCAAGTCCCGTGGTGTAGGGTTCACCCGCCAGCGGATCATGGACAAGCGTGCTACGTTGTTTACACGGTACTACAACGCTTCGACGAAGGGAGAGCGCGCCGATGTCATCGATCGCATCAAGCGCTGGAATAAGGACAACCCCTCGTTTGGTATCACGCGGCCTAACCTTATACAGTCTGTGAAGCGGCGTCGCAAAATTGAAGCTGAAACTCGTAAGGGTGTGTACACACCTAAAGGACAACGCTCGTGGGCTAAAGAACGTCAGCGCAGCTACTAAGTAACACGGAGTTACCATGGCAGAGAACGGACAAAAACGTGACCCCAGCTCGCACCGGACACCGGGGCAGATCACTCGACAGGTGAAGGGGTACAACGCTCGGCCAGAGATGGTGAAGAAGCGTACCAAAAACAATCAGGCCCGCAAGAAGCTGGGCCTGAAGGTGGGTGACACTCGCGATGCTGACCATATAGATCCGCTTCGCAAGGGCGGCAGTAATAACAAATCTAATCTGCGCGCCGTAGAACGGTCCAAGAACCGTGCGTGGCGCGCAGAGAAGAAGTCTAAGCCTAAGGTGACGCGGGCGGGGAAGAAGTACCTGGCCCCGGGGGCGCGGAAGTAAGCATCCCCGACACGATGTCTTCGCCAACGGTCTTGTCCAGAGCCATCTCGAACCCACGGGTCTGCGTCGACGTGATGCCGCAGCCCGCACCAGGGGTGTAGCGCATCGACACAGCTTTGTACTTCTCTTTGAGCGTCAGGATTACCGCCGAAGCGCTCAGCGCATTCTTTAGGCAGTACTCATCGATCGCATACTTGGACACCCTCATCATCTTCGCGTCCACTGACACATGGATTTGCACTCCACGCATTGGCAGCGTCCCTGTTGTAGGGATGATGTCCTTGCCGCCGGGCACTTGGTACCGCGTCGTGTACAGCACAGCTGACTGATTGGCGTTGAAGATATCATTGATGATCTCGATGTTGTCACGCTGCGACCGCTCTACCTTTTTCTTCTGGTCATCTTTAACCTTCAGGGCGAAGTCGCGTACCCGGTCTGGGTCGATGTCCACAATGCCAGATTGCTTCATCAGATGCGCAGCAGTTATGATCTTAGCGATGCCATGAAACCAGAACCGCTCTTCACGAGCCGGTTTCCAAAATACTAACAGGTCTTTTTCGACTTGCGCTAGCATCGGCACCAGCGCCTTACGGTTTGCCACCAAGAACCTGGCGTACGCCAGTCCAGCGTGACCGTAGTTCTGATCCAGCAACGACGTGAGCGCGTTAATCTCGAAGTCGATAGGCCGCGCTGCCATATCCATACAAAATTCGAGGAAGCGCATGAAGCCTGCGTCAGTCTGCCGCACCTCTTGCGACACGTAGTCCGACATCGGTATGTTGGTCGCTGACATCAGCAAGGTGCTGATGTTATGCGTGCCTTTGATACCTGCGCTGGAGTCCAGACGACCCTTAGTCTTGCCCTGATTGATCCGGAACATCGTGGTGAGCAGGTTCTGTGCAGCTTTGTCGCCGCGCACCTCATCCCACAGCGCCGGCAGGTTCTTCAACAGCCCTACGCGCTCGGTGATGTAGTTGGCGGTATCGTCCAGAGCGAACATCTTGTACGGGTCGCCCCACGCAGCCTGTATTGTTTTGAAGGCAGTCGTTTTGCCTACACCTGATGCCTTTGAATACGCAGACAGGGACAACGACATAGCGAACCCCAACCCCATCAGCGGTGCAGCGAACCCAGCAGCCATAAGGAAAGAGAACTCAGGCTGTACATCGTTGCACAGTTTCTGACTTAGCTTGTTCCACGCATCCGGGGTCCCGGTCGCAACGTACTCTGACTCCAGTGCCTCGCTAATAGCTACAGGTAGATCGCCGTCGTCTGTGATGTGCGTGTTACCAACAACGAAGGAGTTACCATCCCGCGACCAGCCAAAGCCATCTACTACGTGCATACTGTGTTGGCTTTTAAGATTGTTGATCCATGCCATGGTTGCTTCCTTGAATATGGGAAGCTCTTTTTCCTGTATTCCGAAGTGCTTCCCTACCAGCGTCCCACGGAGCAGTTTCGAGTCAGCAGCCACGGCCATGTCCATCTTTATGGTCCCGGCATACCTGCCCATCTTACAGTCTACCCACATCTCAGCGATGGAGCCCTTGTCTAGTGCGGGGATCAGCCTCCAGTTATCCAGGCTCGCGTCGAGGATGCGTACCTGTTTACGCCGCAGTGCTGTGTCTCCGTTCTCATCTTTCTCGCTAACCCACTTGGTTAGATATGTGGTCTCGCCCACCACATTGGTAGGCTCCTCTGTTGCCTGTCTGGTAACACCGAGTGACCACGGGGTTTTTATCTTACCCAGATGCTTACATGTAGCGCACTTGGAGGAGCTGGCGCTGAACCGGGAGCACAACGTAGGCCCGCGGGACCCGTTGGCTTTGATTATCACACTCTCGTCGAAGCGGGCGGTTGTCTCATCGGCATCGTAGTTGGCATACCCGCTGGATATGTCATGAATATAGTTAGACCCATCAGTGGTGAACGCTGCCAGATGCAGGATGTCCTTCCACAATGTATAGCTGTCGTCGGCCCCGTTATTGGCCCAGCTAGCTGCGATCGTGGGGCAGTCTGCTATGATCTTCTCGAACGATGACTTGGATTGCGCCGCATAGCCTGCAGACAGATCCGCGTTGGCGGCGGGGTCGAACAGGTTGATGACGTTGTCAGGCATCGTGATGCGAGCGCCTGCGTGCGCTTGACCGGCCGAGTGGGGCAGCAGTAGCTCTTCCATCCGCTCCAGACTGGCGTAGGCGCCCATGCCTGCTATCGTCACTTCAGGCTTGTTGGGGTATTTCTGATTGAATGACCCTGGTAAGCGGAGGACGCGGGCGCTGTCGATGGTGACACCGAAGTCGGCGCGGAGCCCTAGTTGTTTAGCGAGGCCAGCCAAACCCTGTGCCAGTGGTTGCCATGCTGCAGGCGTGAGCTCTTGCTCGAACGTCCAGTACAGGTGCAGGCCACCGCCAGAGTTAACAATGAATGTGGGGTTAGGTGTGTTGGTCAGGAACGCCTTCACGTCGAGGACCGCTGACTTCTCGTCGTCGTATGATTTGAAGTCGACGTCCAGCCATATGGATTTCAGCTTTGCGACGTTGTCTTGGTGACGGTATGACTTCTCGTACCCGTTCTTCTCGTCGTATATCTTTGCCTGTTTAAAGCTGGCCAATGCGAAGTAAATGTCTTCGCCATCCATGTTGGATCGACCGGCCCGCTTCACGGCTTGGGCGCCTAGATCAAAGGCTGCGCAGTTGATGACGGGTCTGCCTGATGGGCCTAGCCTGCCGTTGGTGTACCCAAGATAATGAATACCTTTAGGTAGGACAACGTCGAGAAAATCTGCGGTTGATATTGGTGACATGTAGTGCTCCCGGTGCGGCGTGGTTGGCAGGACTGCGTGGTTTCAGCCCTGCCACTGTATTATGTAAGTAGCCCACCAATCAAGCCTGCAAGTTCATCACTTACCGGATCAGCCGCAACCGCGTTGGCATCCTTGGGTGACTGCTTCTCCACAGGTGCCGGTGCTTCTGCCACAGCAACAGGTGCAGCAACAGGTGCAGCAACAGGTGCAGCAACAGGTGCCGGCGCCACTTCAACAACAGGTGCCGGTGCAGGAGCGGGTGCAGGAGCCGCCGCAGCAGTGCTTAGGGCTTCCGGTGCCGGAGTAGGACGCGCAGGCGCTGGAGCAGGCGTAGGGCCAGCAGCCGCAGCCTGTGACGGTGTAGTTTCACCATCACTGATAGGTGCCTCGGCTAACATACGTCCGATCCCGTCACCCTTAGCCATCTCCACCAGCTTCATGCCGTCTTCAAGTGTCACAGCTTCCTTGGCATTGAACATCAGTCGCGGGTATGCGACTTCGTGATCGAACGAGATGCGGGTGACGACGCCCTGATACGGCAGGCCCCAAGTATCCAGTTGGTCTGAATACTTTGACAGTTCCTGCAACGATGCGGGCGGGATGCGGAGCAACATAGGTCCACCGAACGCTTCGTTCTCGACATCAGGATACGGCACAACTGCGACGCGACGAGAGTCAGAGCAGGCTTTAGCTTTGGTGCCCTGCTCAGTGATCTTGGACCCCCACACAGCCTTAGGGCATGCCGCGCATGTAGCTGCCTGCACCTTCGACGAGGCAGCGTCAGGTTTCACACCGTCAATAGAGAAACAATCAGGCTCCGACGAGTCGCCTTCGGTGTATGTACCAGGGTAGAAAATCTTGGAGATTTGCGGGCTGACCTTGACCATGACACATGTCAGTGCCGGCACAGGGTCACCTTCTGCAGTTAGCAGCGCCCTCTCTTCTCCGCCGTACTTGACCCGCCATACCTTTCCTTTGAAAGAGATGACGCCGTAGGACGATGACACACCCTCCGACAAGTCACTGTTGTCTACGCCGAAGAGTTCGGCAAGTGCTGCAGCGTTGCCACCGGGCATTTCGAATGGGATTACGTTGTTAGACATAGTAGTCTCCTTTATGTGCGACGCACGTTTACTTTGATGTTGCTCGATCGGTTAAGGCCAGGTGGCAACTGCCCTGTCTCTTCAAGGTACTCCTCGGCGGCGGCTTTAGACGCACGGTGGTCGAGGAAGTGCCATGCTTTGTGCTCCTGCACCCAGCCACTGAAGGCTTCCCAGTCTGCGACGGTGACGCTTGACTGCACCGCTTGGTACGCCGTGCCTCCGTCCGTCTTCAGGCTGTCGAGATCAGCAGCGTTCATCTCTGACTGGAACTTGTTCTCCAGTTTCATCAGAGCTTCGTTGTAGGGTTTCAGGTCTTCTTTGTGCCCCTTCACCATCTCCGCCTTCTTGTCACGGATTTTGATGTAGGACGTGATGAGTTGCCCCAGTGTCATTTCAGTCATGATGTCACCTTCCTGTGGTTAAGTCTGGGTTTTTGTGGGGAGCGATGGTGGTCACTTCGATTATAAAACCGTCCCCATCGCGTGCGCCATTGTCGTTGTTTTTCTTGACGGAGTCCACCAATGGCGGGTTCTTGAACTGATCAGCAAGCCACAGTTTTATGGCTTCCTGCATCGTCGCTTGATTGATGTATATTTTGTTATTCCCGATCATTTGATTTCCTTTGTGGTTGATGAACGTACTCATTCGAACAGCTCAAGCAGGGTACCCTGCATGGCCTCCTTCTCGCTTAGTCTCTTGTAAACCTTCCGCTCGATCTTGGAGCCGATGATATGCGCAATCACAATGCGGTCGGCAGTCTGACCCGGGCGCGCGATGC
>TARA_R110000772_G_scaffold18400_25_pt1 | contig 16379 bp, 5 predicted proteins | sample TARA_R110000772 | Tara Oceans TARA_R110000772 (sample SAMEA4397948) | marine metagenome | biome: Polar Biome; feature: [SRF] surface water layer (ENVO:00010504); material: water (ENVO:00002006), including particulate matter (ENVO:01000060) such as... | depth 5 m | reverse complement strand
CGCCCGCCTCGCCCGTGTCGTCAGCAATCCCTCGCACAGCCTGTCCTACAAGATCGAGCGCGAGACCGATTTCCGCGACACGGTCGTGACCCTGCTGATCGACAACAGCGGATCGATGCGCGGCCGGCCGATTTCGATCGCTGCCATATCCGCAGACATCATGGCGCGCACGCTCGAGCGCTGCGGCGTCAAGACCGAGATTCTCGGTTTCACCACCCGCGCCTGGAAGGGCGGCCAGACCCGCGAAGACTGGCTCGCAGCGGATCGCCCGATCAATCCCGGACGGCTCAACGACCTGCGCCATATCGTCTACAAGAAAGCCGACGAGCCCTGGCGCCACGCCCGGAAAAATCTCGGCCTGATGATGCGCGAAGGCCTGCTCAAGGAAAATATCGACGGCGAGGCACTGCTCTGGGCCCACAGCCGGCTGATCGCCCGCCCCGAAGAACGCCGAATCCTGATGGTCATCTCCGATGGTGCGCCGGTCGACGACAGCACCCTGTCCGTCAACCACGGCGCCTATCTGGAAAACCATCTGCGCAAGGTTATCGAATGGATCGAAAGCCGTTCGCCGGTACAACTGGTCGCGATCGGCATCGGCCATGACGTGACCCGCTATTACAAGAAAGCCGTAACGATCATGGACGCCGAGCAACTCGGCGGAACCATGGTCGAGCAGCTCGCCGGATTATTTGATGAGGATTGAGTGAATGAACGTAACCGAAGCCGTCACCTCACGCCGTTCCGTCCGCCAGTTTCTCGACAAGCCCGTCGATCAGGCGACACTCGAACGGGTTCTGGAAACCGCTCAGCGCGCGCCGTCCGGCGGCAACACACAGCCCTGGAGCGCGATTGTCGTCGGCGGCGATGCGCTCAAGGACATTACCGCGAAGATCAAGGAAAAGACTAAGGCCGCGCCGATGGGCGAAGGCATGGAATATGCAATCTACCCCAAGGATCTCGACGGTCGCTATGAAGAACAGCGCCGCGCGGTCGGCAAGGGCATGTTCGACGCCGTCGGCCTTGAACGCGGCGATTCTGCCGGACGCATCGCGCAAATGGCAAAAAACTGGGACAGCTTCGGCGCTCCGGTGCAATTGTTCACCTATACAAAAAAATATATGGGACCGCCGCAATGGTCGGACATGGGCATGTGGCTGCAAACCGTGATGCTGCTGCTGCGCGAAGAGGGCCTCGACAGTTGCTCGCAGGAAATCTGGGCGATGTACGGCACCTATATGCGCGAATTGCTCGGCATTGATGACGACCATATCTTCTTTTGCGGCATGGCCATCGGATATCGGGATTCCGACGCACCGATCAACAATTTCGAAGTGCCTCGGGTCGCCCTTGGCGACGCAATAGGGTTTCGCGGCTTTTAACCAGCGAAGCTTTTGATTTTCGGGATATTTCCTGAAAAAATGTCCCGCATTGTGACAATAATCACCTAATCGGCGCGGAAAGTCGATAAATTCCTATCCGAGACTCGAATTCGGCCGCTAACTGTTGTAGCCACAAGAATATTCTGGGTCGCAATCGTCATTGCCGGAGTCTGAGGGGGCTCCGCAATATATTACAATTGTGGGAGAATATCGTGCGCCGGACAGGGATTAGCACATTGACATTGGCACTGGGTTTGCTTGCAAGCCCGACGACCGCCTCTGCGCAAGGCACGCCGGTTTCATTACGCGACAGCTTCCCGATCGGAAGCAGCGAAGGCATTTTGTGCCAGGTGCAGGACCGCAGCATCGAAAACAAAGCGAAAGCCGATATGTTCGATCGCAGCTGGGCCGTGGTTTGCCGCGACAGCGCTAGGCCGGTCGGCTTTGTCTATTCATCCCGATCATCCGAGCAGAATCTGCTCGACCGCATCGCCCTGCATCGCAGCGAACCCGTGACCTGCGAGGCCGACGCGGCCCCGGCGCCCGTCGGAGCCTTCCGTCACACCGCATGCAATCTTGCGGCGGAACCGGTCGCCTATTCGGTGTTTCAGGGGCAGCAGGACGGTTCCTCCTTTGTAGCGGAAGGTCTGGCCGCCTACGACAGTGCGACACTGCTTGCCCTCAAATCGATATTGCAGGATTCGATTGCCGACGGCAAAATCGATGTTGCCTCGACATCGGTCGAAGACCCCTTCGCCTTTGCCCGGGTCCAGGCCGCAACGCTCAAGCCCGATCAGGCCCTGGCGGAAGGCTATCGCCGCAACCTCAGCGGCGACTATGCGGAAGCCGCTGCCTTTTTCGAGACTCTGCAACAACGGACATCGGGGATGGAGGGGGAAGACATCAACCCCGACGAATATCTGATCAACCGGGCCCTGCAGAAATCCAATCTCGGTGAATTTGCCGAAGCGGAAAATTTGTTCGAGCAAGCGCGGGACCGCGAAGGCAGCGACCCTGTGACCGAACGGTTGCAGCGGAATTTCGAGGCGATCCATTTGCTCAATCAGGGCCGGTTCGATGCGGCGATCGAACGGATCAATCTCCCGCTGCAAAACAGGCTGGTCGAACAGATCGGAATGACCGAGAGTCTGGAAATCACCGCCCCGATTTCTTCCCGGATCAATGGCAGTGTGCGAACCCGCAGCTTGCTCGGTTTTGTCGACGAACTGAAATTGAGCGAACAGGAACGCGCCGAAATCATCGATGCCCAGGCGTTGCAACTCCTGGGCACCGCCCAGAGAATCAATGGCGACCGCCAGGCAGCGCGCAATGCACTGGTCTCCGCCTATAATCGCGCCATCGCGGTTCGCGATGGCCGCGTCACGTCGATCACCCGCCTGAGGGCCCAGACGCTGTCCGAACTGGCCTTGATTGCCGAAGCCGATGGCCAATCGGGCGAAGCGGAACAATTGCTCCGCGACAGCCTCGATCTGCTGACCATCCAATATCCGGAAACGCGCGCGGTCAATGGCGCCAAGGCTCGGCTCGCAGCCTTCCTGCTGCGGCGCGGAAATGAGAGCGAGGCCCGCCGCCTATATGACGAGGTAATAGACAGCTCTCTGGGCAAAAGAAGCGCGATTTCCGGCATGGCCAATCAGCTTGCGCCTTATTTCAAGCTTCTGGCCGCCGATCAAACGGCAACAGAGCAGTTTTTCAAGGCCTCTCAAATATTGGTTCGTCCGGGTGTCGCCGAAACTCAGGCCGTTCTCTCGCGCGAGCTGAGCGGGGGTACCGATGATGCCGCACGCCTGTTCCGCCAATCCACCAACCTGGCGCGAAGCATCGAGCGATTGCGGATGCGTTTCTCGGCCTTGGGCAAATTGGAACAGTCCGCTTCGGTCAGCATGCAGGCCAATGATCTTGCAGCCGAAATCGAAGAACTGGAAAGAAGCCAGCAACTGACTCAGGTCCGGCTTGCCGAATATCCGCAATATCGTGCAGTAGCCGACCGTTTTCTCGGCCTCGACGAGTTGCGCGCCAATATGCAGCCTGGCGAAGCCTATATGCGCATGGCGATAGTCAGCGGCGACATTTTCATTTTCTATACCGATCAGACAGAAGCAACGACCTATCGGGTGCCGCTTGACGAAGACATGCTCGACCGGAAAGTCGACACGATCCGCGATTCAATATCGGTTTTCGAAAATGGACAATATGTCACCTATGCCTTCGACATCGAGGCAGCGCGGGCTTTATATTCCAGTCTATTCGGACCGGTTTCGGACCGGCTTGCAGCCACGCAGCATCTGATATTTGAACCCGACGGGGCAATGCTCCGCTTGCCGATCAACCTGCTGGTTGCAGATGACGCGTCGGTCGAGCGCTATCTTGCCCGAACCCAGGAACTCGATTCCGATTTCTTCGACTTTACCGGAGTGAATTGGCTGGGCCGCGACCTCGATATCAGCACCGCGGTGTCGGCGAGAGCCTTTACCGATGCCCGGCAGGCTCCCCAAAGCACCGCGTCCATGCAATATCTGGGACTCGGCAGAAATGAACCGATATTGGCCAACACCAAAATAGCCGGTATTCGCGGTGCCGTTCAGGGCGTGAATGACCGATGCCAATGGCCGCTGAACCAGTGGAACAGCCCGATATCCGACAGCGAGCTCAAGGAAGCACAGTCCCAGGTCGGCGCGGGAAATTCCGAAATCATTACCGGCCCTGCCTTTACCGACACCGATATTCTGGCGAAGGATAATATCAGCGATTTTCGAATCCTGCATTTTGCAACCCACGGGCTGGTGACCGCACCGAGTCCGTCCTGTCCGGCCAAGCCTGCGCTGTTGACCTCCTTTGGCGAAAGCGGTTCGGACGGCCTACTGGCCTTTGACGAAATTTTTGATCTCAAACTGGATGCCGATATCGTCATTCTGTCCGCCTGCGACACAGCGGGCAAGGCCAGCATAGCGACGACCCGCGCAGCCGGTGTCAGCAGTGGCGGCGGTACCGCGCTGGATGGTCTGGTCCGCTCCTTCATCGGCGCGGGCGGACGTTCGGTATTGGCCAGCCACTGGCCTGCTCCGGACGATTTCCGCGCAACGGAACGGTTGATAAACGGATTGTTCAGCGATGGGCGGGGCCGGTCGATTACCGGAGCGCTGAGAAATTCCCAACTGGAACTGATGAACGATCCGCTGACATCGCATCCTTATTACTGGTCGGGCTTCGCCTTGATCGGTGACGGCGCCCGGTCGTTCCTTCCCGACAATAAGGATGCGACAGCCCGAACCGACGCGGCTTCCGCTGCAACCAAAGCCGCCCTGAAATAATGGCAGCTGCTCCCTTGCCAGCAGACCCGGCCAAAAATGACCGCGATGTAAAAGAGAGCGCCAAGGGCGTGATGCAGTCTCTGCGCCGCCTGTTCGATCAACTCGGTCCGATCCGTCTCGGATCGACCATCCTGTTCATGGTCCTCGCCGTGCTGGTTGCGCGTTACGCATGGACGACACCGTTGATCCAGGAAGCCGAGCGTGCGCTCTATGACCTGCGCGCTTCGGTGTTTGCGCCGGAGGTCGAAAAAGACGAGAATATCGTCATGGTCGTATATAATGAGGACACGCTCAAGCTGACCGGACAGCGCTCCCCGGTTGACCGGACAATCCTGGCCCAGGCGCTCGAAACGATCGACGCCGCCGGCCCCAAATCAATCGGCATAGATATATTGTTCACGATGCCGCAGGATGACGATGACCTGCTGCTCTCGGCGTTCAAGAACATGGAAACGCCGACCTTTCTGGCTTATGCCGATCCTAGGGAAAATCCCGAAATAACCTTTGCGGAACATGAGTTTCTGCAACAGTTTTTCGAAGAAGCCCGCACCGAGAAGGTGAAGCCGACGAATATCAAGCTCGAGACCGACAGCGACGGCGTCCAGCGCCGCTGGACACCGCACCGGCCGGGCGCACCGCCGTTCATGGCCATCGCGCTAACCGCGCCCAACCCGAAATTTGCCGCCAATGACGGCGCCATCCGCTATCATGTACCGGCAGCAACCGATGTTCCGGTGTTCGACAAATTTCCGATCGAGAATTTTGCCGACCCGGAAATTGCCGAGATGCTGAGCTCTTTCATCGCCGGCAAACATGTGCTGATCGGCGGCGACTTCATCGATCGTGACCGGTTTGAAACCCCGGTGGGCGGGCTTGCCGATATCAGAGGCGATGATGGCAAGATGATCGGGCTGGAAGTCCATGCCCATATGCTCGCGCAGTTGATCAATGACGACCTGCCCGTCCCTGTTCCGCCATGGACCCTGTGGGTTGGCGCGCTGATCGTCGCGATTTGCGGGGGCCTGTCCGCTCTCATTATCGGCAACGCCCTGAAGGTCGGCCTGGTGCTGATCGGCCAGTTTACATTTTTTCTGATATTTCCGTTCGTATTGCAGAATATCGGTGTCGACACGCTTTCCTTGCCGGCCTTTGGCTGGGGCGTCGGCTGGCTGCTCGGCTATGCCTCGGTCGGTTCGGCCGCGCGGACGATAAATTCCAAGCAGCGCGCCTTTGCGCAGAGTGCGCTTGGCAAATATCTGCCCAAATCCATCGCCACCGAAATCCTCAAGGACCCCGAAAAACTCTCGTTGCATGGCGAGAAACGCAAGATATTCGCGGTATTTACCGATCTCGAAGGCTTTACCAAGCTGACCCATGCGATCGAACCGGAAATGGTCGCGACCCTGCTCAACGATTATCTCGACCGGCTGAGCGAAGTGGCGCTGGAATATGGCGGCACCATCGACAAATTTGTCGGCGATGCACTGGTCACCTTCTGGGGCGCTCCCATTGCTTATCCCGATGACGGCGAACGGGCAGCCAGAGCGGCTTATGCGCTCTACCTTGCGGGCGAGGAGTTTCGCCGCAATGTTCCGGAAGGCGTGCCAGCGATCGGCCGGACCCGCGTTGGCATGCATTATGGCGATGCCATCGTCGGCAATTTCGGCGGTGAGGGCCGCATCCAATATACCGCTCTCGGCGACGCTATGAACACTGCGGCCCGGCTGGAAGCGGCCAACAAGGCTCTCGACACAAAAGTATTGCTCAGCCGTGAGGCGATGGAACGGACTGGCCTCGACTGGTTCCGTCCGATGGGGCGCATCACGCTGCGCGGCCGGTCGACACCGGTCGAGGTTTTCGAACCGGTACCCGACTGGCAAGATGACCAGCGTGCAACAGTGACCGCGGTCATAGCAGCCCATGAAATAGGTGATAGTAGTTCGATTCAGGCACTGGGTGCCATGACGAAAACATATGGCGAGGATCTGGGTCTCGCCAATTTGCTACGAAGATTGAAAAAGACCAAAAATGGAGAAAGCTATGCACTTGGATAAATTTGATCCGGCAAAATCCGGAAGAACCCTTCCCCGCCTTGCGAAAGCCGCTCTTGGTACAATATTGCTGTTCGGAGTTGGCAGCGTCGCGATGGCCCAGAATATGGTCATGCGCTCGACCGGTCCTTCGGCGAGCAGCTACCCGGCCGGCAAGAAAATGGCGAATGATGCCAAGATTTCGCTGAAGGCGCAGGATCAGGTGACGATCCTGACCAAGTCCGGGACCCGCGTTCTCAAGGGCCCGGGAACCTTTTCGCTGGCAAAGGGCGGTGGATCTGCCTCAACCGCATCGCGCCGGCTGTCGAGTTTCATCAGCAATCGTGGCAGCAGCCGCGCAAGAACCGGGGCAGTTCGCGCTGCAGGGGCCGCTGCGGTCGAAACGCCGCACAACCCCAACCTGTGGTTTCTTGACGTAACCAAGGGCGGAAAATTCTGCGTCGCCGACGCCGACGCACTGGTTGTCTGGCGCCCCGATTATACCGGATCGGCAACGGCTTCGATCGTCGAGCCGGAAAACGGCAATGTCACCGAAATCGCCTGGAGAAAAGGCAGCGCGCTGAAAGCGTGGCCTAAAGATGTTCTGCCGGTAACCGACGGCGCAAGCTTTCGCCTGCTCGGTTCGAATGTGCCGCAATCTGTCGAGGTGAATTTCGTGGTGCTGCAAAATCAGCCGACCGACCTTGACGACGCGGCGTCGATGCTGATCGAAAACGGATGTTCCGGCCAGCTGGATCTGCTGGTCGACACGCTCAATCTGAACAATGGCGAGTCTGCTGACCAGGGCTAGACGATGATGAATATCTGTCGTCCGGGATGAGCGCTGGACGGCAGAACAGATATAGGATGGTTCGTCAGGTCACCTGGAAACCATCACAGGACGGGGGAATATATGTCGCTTGCGCGAACGACGATTCGAACAACTTCTTTGGCAGCGAGCCTTGCTATGGTTTCAACAAGCCTGCCGGCCTGGGGACAGTCGTCTGTTGCTGCGCCGACCAGGGAAGAAATCCAGCGCGGCGTCATTGACGAAGCGCTCAAGGGGCAGGCCCAGATATTGGCAGTCGATGGCAACGTCGAACGATCCGCCTGCCCGCTCGCCGGACCGGAATTTTCCGACCTGCGGTTCACGCTGAAGAACGTAGAATTCACCGGACTGATCTCGGTCGATGCCGCTTCGCTCGACGCATCCTATGCCGCTTATGTCGGACAGGAAGTGCCGGTATCGGTGGTCTGCGACATCCGTGACCGGGCAGCGACGATTTTGCGCAGCGAAGGCTATCTGGCGGCCGTGCAGGTCCCGCCGCAAACCATTGATCAGGGCAATGTGCGTTTCGATGTGCTGATGGCCCGGATGACCTCTGTCCAGGTCCGCGGCGATGCCGGACCATCCGAAGGCCTGTTGCAGAAATATATCGAAAAGCTTGCCGCGCAGCCGGTTTTCAACATCAATACCGCCGACCGCTATCTGTTGCTCGCGCGCGACATTCCCGGTCTCGATGTACGGCTTTCGCTCCGCCCGGTATCGGCTGAATCCGGCGGCCAGCCCGGCGAAGTGGTCGGCGAATTCAACGTAATCCGCACGCCGGTCTATGCCGACGTCAATATCCAGAATTTCGGGTCCGAGGCGGTCGGGCGTTTTGGCGGACTGGCGAGGGTCCGTTTCAACGGGCTCACCGGGATGGGCGATGAAACAATCATCAGCGGCTATTCGACGTCGGACTTCAAGGAGCAACAGGTCCTGCAGGCCAGCCACGAATTCCGCGTCGGCGGCGAAGGGCTGAAACTGGGCGGCAATTTCACCTATGCGTGGACCAGGCCCGAACTTCCCGGCGGCTTGATTGTCGATTCCGAGACCATGGTCGCCGGCCCCTATGCCGCCTATCCGTTCGTCAGGAAACAGTCGCGCAATATATTCGGAACCGTGGGTCTCGATTTTGTCAATCAGCGCACCGACGTTCTGGGCGTTCGCACCAACGAAGACAGGCTGAGCATCGCTTATGCCCGGCTCGACTTCAACCAGATCGAGCAAGGCAGTATTTCGGGCCGTGGCGGATATTCCGCATATGAACCCAAATGGGGCATGGGCGGTTCGCTCGAAATCCGTCAGGGGCTCGACATATTGGGCGCCAGCCGGGGCTGCGGCCCGGCGTTCGTCAACTGTATCGGCCAGACGGTCTTTCCGACCCGCGCCGACGGCGATCCGACCGCCTTTGTCGTCCGGGGCCAGGCCAAGATCGACTTTCGCCCGACCCCGCTACTGGCTTTCACGCTGAAGCCGCGCCTGCAATATTCGCCGGACGCGCTTTTCTCCTACGAAGAAATGTCCGGCGGCAATTACACCACGGGCCGAGGCTATGACCCCGGGTCGATCATCGGCGACAGCGGCTATGGGCTGCAGACCGAGGTCAGCTACGGCTCCCTGTTGCCCGATTCACCTGGAGGCATCGCGGTTCAGCCCTATTTGTTTTTCGATCTGATGGGCGTCTGGAACAAGAATATTCCCGGCGATCCGCAAAAGCTCTATTCCGCCGGCGGCGGCTTCCGCATGACGATTGGCCAGCAGGCCAGTCTCGACATGACAGCCGTCGTTCCGCTGAAACGCGCCGTATTCCAGGCCCGCCGCGACAGCGCCCGGGCCTTGCTGACGTTGAGCATCCAGCTTGCTCCGTGGAGGCGCAGATGATGACCGTAATTTTTGACCAGAAGATGTTTCAATCGGGGACCGGATCATGACCAGCAGAAAGCAGGAAATGCACGACAAACTCGGAGCAAGACGAACCAGAAAAATGCGCTGGCTGACAGGCAGTTCAGCAGCCGCAGCGGCGTTTTTCCTGGCCTCGGCTCCGCAGCCGGTTCTCGCACAGTCGCAATTGCGTGCGCCCGATTTCAGTCCACGAGATGTCAGGATTTCTGCGCCGATCGCTCCCCTTCCCGTCAATAATGTCCGGATCTCGGAACCGGTGAATCCGCCTCCGGTCAATGACATCCCGATATCTGCCCGCGCCGGGCTGATCGCCATCAATCAGCCACAGGCCATTGGCGCAAGAATTGACGCCAACAGCTCGTTTCAGGCATCTATCGATACCGTGACAGCAGTCACTCAAGTGTCGAGAGGTGCCAATTCTGACGTTTTCACCATCTCTGCGGCGCAAAATATCATCAACTGGACTCCGTATGATACAGCGAACAGCGACGATCTGATCAACATCTTGCCCGCAGGCACGGCCCTGACATTTGTCGGGCCGGTCTCGGGCTATACGATCCTCAACCGGATATTGCCGATTGGCACCACTACATCCGGCGATCCCCGCGGCATTGCTTTCTCTGGAAATGTTTCAAGCCGGCTGGGTGCGGTTGATGGAGCGATAGGCGGCAATATCTGGTTTTACAGTCCCGGCGGGATCGTCGTCGGAGCCGGCTCCACATTTGATGTCGGCGGGCTGCTGCTCACAACGAACAATATCGACACCATTGGCAGCACCATGAGTGTCAGCGGACCAGCCGGCAGCACTTCTTCCATAATTGTCGAAAATGGTGCCACGATCAACGCGCTCAACGACGGCAGCAGCTATGTTGCCATGGTCGCGCCGCGCGTCGTTCAAGGCGGCACTGTAAACGTCGACGGTTCGGTTGCCTATGTAGCCGCCGAACAGGCCGATCTGACCATCAACAACGGACTGTTCGACATTTCGATCGGCGTCGGAACGTCCGATGCCAACGGCATAGTCCATAGCGGAACGACAACCGGCCCCTCATCAACCCCGATACTCAACGGGATGGGCCAGGTGACCGATGCCGACGCGCAGGCCATTTACATGGTCGCTGTACCCAAAAACACGGCGGTAACCATGCTCGTGGGCGGCGCCATAGGTTATGAACAAGCGGCCACGGCATCTGTCATCAACGGCAATATTGTGCTCAGCGCCGGAGGCAATGTTACCGTGGGCGGCACCGCAACCGCACCGACAAATTCTATTGAAAAAAACTCTAGTTCGGCTGCAGCCGCCAATATCCAGATCGGCGGCACCGGCGGGGCCACTTTCGATTCGACCCTCGAGTTGTTTTCGGCCGATGACATCACCCTGTCGGCGCTATCGGCTGCCGATTCAATTGTCATTTCCAACGCAGTTGGTACGCAGGATTTGAACCTGACCGCGGGCAATGAAATCAACCTCAACACCGCGGGCGGCGGCCAGATATTCGTCAACGGCGATTTGAACCTCACCGCCGGGACCGGCGCCACCGGCGGTAACATCAATATCAATATTGATCGCACCGGCTTTGGCACGCCTATCAATACCGGTCTGGTCGTCTCCGGCGATTTGACCATGGACTCCAGCGCCTCCGGACTCGATGACTTTTTCACCTTTCGCAACAATGGCGGCACCGGGATCGGGCAGGATGCTGTTGGTGGCAATATTGCGATCGATATCACCGGCGGCGGCGTGCTGGATGTCGGCGGGAATGCAAGATTCCTGACCAGCGCCCAGGGCGGCAAAGGGGAAATCCAAAATGGTTCCGGACAGGCCGGCAGCATCGCTTTCACCATGGACAGCGGCACCGTGCAATTTGGCGGTGATCTGGACTTCGAAGCGATGGTGCGCAGTACCGGGGACGGGAAAGTGGGCGGCAATGGCCCCGGATCGCTCGGCAGCAGCAGCACCGCCGGCAATATAGACTTGAACCTTTCAGGCGGCGATTTGACGGTGATCGGCGATCTCGGCCTGTCAGCCCACGCGACAGCAACCAGTGGTTCTGACGACGCGACATCCCAGAATAATGCCGGCATGGCAGGCGCCATCAATGTCGACATTTCAGGAGGAAATCATAGTTTTGGAAGCATGGATTTCTCCGCTCATGCGACCTCGGGAAGTTCATTCGATGCAAATGGCAACAATATTGCCGGAGACGTCAGTCGCGGTTCGGTCGACTTTACCGTCAGCAGCGCCGGTACCAGTCTGGCAATTACCAACAATATCCTCGTGGATGTCACAACGAATGGCAATGTAATAAACGATCCAACCCTGGATGCAGTGACAATCAATATTGTGAACACCGGAGGGGAATCAGGCCTGGCGGTCGCAAATGCCATCGACATTTACACATCGGCATCCAATGGTGGGTCCGGCGGCTCGCTGACCGCCGGATCGGTTTCCATGATTGCGGACAACGGCGATTTCAGTTTTGACAATTTATACGTCGATACCAGCCTCGATCTCTTTTCCGTAAACGAAATTAGCGCAACTGCTACCGCAGGCAATGTCAATTTGATTGCTCAAAATGGCGGGGCCATTTCCGGCAACACTGTCGACGTGGTGGCCAGTTCCAATACCGAGAGTACATTCGGCGTCAACGCGTTTGGCGGTGATGTCCTGATTCACGCCAACGACGGATCGCTGGTTCTTACCGGAAATCTTGATGTCAGTACAAGTGCACGGGGAGGCGTCAAAGATCCGGCAACCTTGGAGACAACAACGGCCGAGGGTGGATCGATCAGAGTCCTGCTCGAGGGCACGTCACCGGCGAGCAGCCGCATCAGTGTGTCCGACATTGATTTCAATGCCGACGGATCAATTGCTGGCGGCGTGGAAGTTGCACCAATCTTTGAAGGCGGTGGAGGCAGCGGTTTTGGCGGCGAGATCATCTTTGACCTTCTCGGCGGTACATTTATCGCAAACGATATCGACGTCAGCGCGAGCGGTGCCGGTGGCCAGGGCGGTTCCGAAGTAACATTGGTTCCCGCCGGGCTGCCAGTACTGGGTATTGCCGCTATGACCACCCCGATGGATCTCACGGTGGTCAATACACCTTTTGCCGGTGGCGTGTCGGCAGGCGATGGCGGAGACGGTCAAGGCGGCGACGTGACGTTCAATCTCAATGGCGGCAATGCGACGGTTACCAATCTGACGATCAGCGCAAACGGCTTTGGCGGCGATGGAGCCAATGGCGACATAAATATCGGTACATCCGGCGGGGCTGGCGGCAATGGTATCGGCGGCAATGCGGTTTTCAATGGCCAGACGGGAAACTTGACCGTCACCAACACGCTCACGGTGTCGGCGGAAGGCAATAATCAGAATATCGCCCCTTATGCAGCTTCGGGAGCGGGTGGTTATGGCTATGGCTCGGACGGCGGCAATGGCGGTGACGGTATTGGTGGTACCACTAGCTTCAACCTCGACGGTACTGCAACAATCAACGCCAGCAACATCATCGTCTCGACGAATGCCGACGGCGGTTATGGCGGAAATAGCACCAGCGCCGGCAGCGGCTCCATCCAGGCCGGGACCGGCGGTAATGGCGGTAATGCAACCGGCGGCGATGCCACATTCAACAACAATGCAGGAACGCTCGGCTTCGGCCAGCTATCGGTCACGTCGGTCGGAACAGGCGGAAATGGCGGCACCGTCTCTGGCTTCTTTACCGGTGAAGCGGATAATATCGCGGGCAATGGCGGTACCGGAACCGGCGGCAATGCCACCATCAACCTCAATCAGGACGATGCCGGCAATCCCGTCTATGTCGTCGACGCCAGCGGTGTCGGTGGCGATGGCGGCACCGGCCTCGACGGAGGCGACGGCGGAGCGGCTGTCGGCGGCGTGGCAGCGCTTAATATCAACGATGCCACAGTTAATCCGGACGACCCGACGATCGTCGCCAACGCAACAGGCGGTGACGGTGGCCTGGGATTGCGGGATTCTCCCAATAATATCACCGGTAACAGTGGCGACGGCGGAAATGCGACGGGCGGAACGGCCCGCTTGCAGGTCACTGGTGCGGGCGGCAATATTGACCTCGGCTTCGTCACCTTGGAAGCCAATGCTACCGGTGGCAACGGGGCGGTCGGATTCTATCAGTTCGGCGGTGGCATAGAAGGCGGCGATGGCGGATCGGGCGGTGACGCGGCCGGCGGAACGGTCGAGCTGATCGCACGGACGGGCGGAACGCTTGTTTTGTCATCTGCCGATTTTACCATGACCAGCACCGGCACCGGCGGAATTGGCGGCAATGGCGGAAATTCTTATGACACCACAGCCGGCGACGCCGGCAATGGCGGTGACGCAACCGGCGGTACCGCTCGCCTGCTCGCGCAGGGCGGCACGATTTCCGGCACCAATCTCGACATGACGACGGCTGGCCTGGCCGGCGATGGCGGAAGCCGCGGTATCTATGGCGCCTTTGGAACCAACGGAGCGGATGGCACCGGTGGTACCGGAACCGGCGGAACCGGAATTATCGAGGTTCAGGAAGGCAGTCCCGGTATCGTGACCTTAGCCGATGTCAGCATAAACTCCAACGGCACGGGTGGCGGCGGACCCATTGCCGGTACCGGCGCGGGCGGGCGCATCGAAATTTCAGACAGTTCGACCGATCCCGCCGGATTGATAACCCTGGGCAGCCTGAGCGCCCTCGCCTTCGATACCGGGATCGGCCCCGGGGTCGGATCGGCTTCAGCCCCTCTGGGCGGCTTCTTCGTGACCGGTGACAGCGGAGCTGTATCGATTCTCGGCGACCTGACGGTGATTGTCGCCGGCAATATCGAATATGATCTCGACGGCGACGCGCAGATGACCGTCGGCGGCAGTGCGGCTCTGATCAGCGACCAGAATATACTGATCAATCACAGCAACAACACAACGCCGGTGAACTCGCTTGAGGTCGCCGGAAATTTCGATGCGACAGCCCAGGCCGATTTCATCAGCACCGACGGTTCGCGGATCAATGCCGGCGGCACGGCTTCGGTTCGTGCCGAGCAAAATGCCACCGTTGCCGATCTCGCCGGCGTCGGCTCGGTCGACATTTCCGCCCTGCAGAATGTTGCGGTCAACAATGCCGCGGTCACCGGCGTTCCTGCTGTGGTCTCCGTCGGATTGCTGTCTTACGTCGTGGCACCGCAATTGACGATCAACGCGGGCTATGATCCAACCGGAACACCTACGCCGATTTTTGATCCCACCTATAACGCGACCATTACCGGCGACGTCACCTCGACCGGCCTGATTGCCATAGGCGCAGGCGGCACAGCCAATTTCCGGGCCGGCAGCAACACCGTGTCCGACAATGGTCTGGCCGTCCGGACCGGCGATGATATCATCATCGAATCCGGCGCCAGCCTGACAGCGGGCGCTAATCCGTCGACCACGCCCAGCGCTGCGTTCACATTCACCAACCCGGGCAATCTCATTCTGCAGGCGGGTGACTTCACCGGTCTGTTCGGCACGCCGATCGGGACGCTCGGCACCACGCCGCTGACGCCCATTGCCTCAATCGTCGCCGCCGGCGATCTCGACGCCAACGGCTTCGCCGTTGTCATGACGGCAAATGCCATCGACGGTCTCGGCGGCACGATCACCGCCAGTTCGATCAGCGCAGACGTCAATGACGCACCGTCCAACGCCGCAATTACTGCCATTGGCCAGTCCGACGACAATGGCCTGCTGAGCGCACAATGTCTGGAGGGCAATGTCTGTCTGGGTACGCTCAATGCAGACAATCTGGTCTACATCGGTCAGGCGAGCAACAATGACGTGATCCAGGCGATCGTCGAAAGCGGCACCGTGTCGGCCAACGACATATTGGTCACCACGCGCCGCGACATTGTCATGGGAACGACCGGCATCGCAACCATACTCGACGCCAGCAATCAGCTGGCATTGCAAAGTACCGAAGGCGATATCGATCTCGCCGATGTTTCCGGGACCAGCAATACCATCACCATTGACGCCGCCGGCAGCCTGCTCGGAACAGCGAACCTCACCAGCGTCAATGACATCGGCATCACCGTCGGAGCGGACATCAACGCAGCATCGATCGTCACCGACGGCCAATTGACAACAGTCGCGCAGGTCGGCGCACCTCTAGAGGCCAGCTATACGGTGCCGGGCAGCATCATTGTCGGCACCCTGTCGCAAGGCGCCGATATCGACATCGACATCAGCGCGGGCGGCGACATCAGCTTTGACCAGATCAACCTACCCGCCAACCGAGCCATCACGCTGACCGCCGCTACCGGCGACGCCTTTCTCGGCACCAACAGCAGCGCGACGTCGGTTTCGGTTCTGGGCAATAATGTCGGCTTCAACGACCTTCAGTCGAGCGGCAATATCACGCTCAATGCCACGACCGGTGACCTGACCGGCACCGGTCCCGGCAATCTGACGGCAGGCGGCGGCATCAATCTCGAAGCGGCGAATATTATTGATATCGCCAACGCCACCACCACCGGCCTCGGGCAGAGCATCAATCTGTCCGCCAATAATATCGCAGCCGCTACGCTCACCACCAACAGCGGCGACATTCTGGTTTCAGCGGCGCAGGACATCGCGCTCGGCACCGCGGCCACCAGCGCCGGCACGCCGACCGCCGGTTCGATCGGCTTGCTGGCGGGCAATAATATCACCTCGACCGGTTCGCTCAACGCCGGTGAAGACGTCGCGATCCGGGCGCTGGGCGATGTTGCCCTGACGACCGTATCGGCGGGCGACGATATGTCGGTGGATGCGGACGGCGCGATCAGCCTGACCAGCGCCACCACCAGCGGCACCGGGATCGACCTGTTCGCGCTGGCGTTCAACACCGCCAATGCCGGCCAGGCCGGATCGATTGCCTTT
>TARA_R110000772_G_scaffold268366_2_pt1 | contig 16490 bp, 16 predicted proteins | sample TARA_R110000772 | Tara Oceans TARA_R110000772 (sample SAMEA4397948) | marine metagenome | biome: Polar Biome; feature: [SRF] surface water layer (ENVO:00010504); material: water (ENVO:00002006), including particulate matter (ENVO:01000060) such as... | depth 5 m | reverse complement strand
AAACAACTTCGACAAAATCAGACTAGCAAAGCGTCAATGCGCAGTCACCCCATCCGATCAAAAAAGGGCTCTGCCCCCTTTAAGCGCCCCCTTTTTTAAGTGCCCCCTTTAAGTAAGGAAGAAGGGCTCTGACCCCTTTAATTCTAATTATTGCCAATCCTTGTTGAGCCACTTGCTAGGCTTTATTTTATTAGAGCGGAAGGTACTGTCGGTAAACCGCACCACTCAGCCACCTTATTGTACTTAGCAGCTAATTCACTAAAGATCTCCCAACCTGATTCTGCTTTTTTTATTGCGGAATTGAGTTCGCTACCATTTGCAACTACTTTGTCGATTAGCCTCTTAAACTTACTCATAGCCGGCGACCGCCTTACAGATTCGGGGTCATTATCAGTTTCAATAGCAGCCAAGGAACCTTCAAGTTCCTTTAGAGCAAAATAAGCATCGTTTGAGCTAGGTAGTTCTTCCATTAGCTCGTTGACATGGCTCAAAGCTGCGGCAATATCTTGGTTAATTGTTACGCTGTTTGAGAGGGTGATTGCAGGCTTAAAATCTATCACCACTTGATGCTTCTGAGACAGACCATCACCGACAATATTTAGTAGTTTATCTATTCGACCATTTTGCATCCCTATCAAATCCTGTTGCGACTCAAGTCTAAATTTAGCTATCCTAAGTTCATTCCTCAGTTCAAGTATCAGTTTGTCACTTTTTGCAAATTTTTCTGGTGGCTCAGCACCAGTGACGATTAATACATATTCATGCAGTGCTTTTTCAATTATTTCTGATTTTCCATCTTTTGTTTGAATTACTAAACGAACCTTAAGTCCCTGCTGTTCAATTTTTACCGAAGCATTTTCATCTGGGTACTGCTCTCTGAGGTAAGTCCCGAAGTAGTTGAGGATATCTAAACCTGCTTGATGGTATTCTGGTGGAAATTCGATACATCTATCTATTATGGAGTTGTCTTTTTCAACGTAGGAATCAGACTCTAATTCGAAAACTTCAGGGGAGTTTATGCCCAATTGATTAGAATAACCGATAATTAAAAACGGATATTGATGACTGAGAGGAGCCAGCATTTCTAGCTGACTTAAATTGATTTCAAAAGTCTCTCGCCTCATCCAATGAGTATCGAGCTCCTTCGCAAAATCACGAACAGGAACCAACATAATTGGTATTTTTATCAGTCCATTTTTTACTGCAATAGTACTTTGTTGAAAAAGCCATCGACTTATATGGTCAAAGCTACCAAAAGGAAAAGTTGCACTGAGCCCATTTCTTATTGGCCCCAATCTTCCTATATTTATCCGTTTCCCGTCTGTAGAATAATGAGTTCTATCAATGAGCTCCCAACCCCTATCGTACAAGGCCTTTTCCCAGGCCTCACGCGGATGGCTTCTTCCCGAATCGGATTCTATTTCTACGTTGCCAGCAATAAAATCATCAAGTGCAAACTGAATATCAGACAACTCAATGGAGTAATTCTTACTTACTTCGCCCCAAGCATTTTTATAGCTAATGACTTTATCTATAAACATATAATTCTCAATTTTCCTAAATTCTCAATTCCAATTCTAAGTACGGTAACTAGCGCCCTAGCCTAACAGTTATTATAACGACTCAGCCCATATCACTTTGGCCCCCTTATCAAAGCTAGCGCTTTTGCAGGAATAAAAAAATGAGGGAATTCAAGAAGGTGACGACATCGCTTGTAGCGAGTGCCGGACAAACGAAGACTACTTCCCTATATCTCTGCCAAACATTCCTTTGCCCTGATCATATTCCCTTTTTTATAAATTTCAATGCGTTAATGCATGGTTACGGCTAGTGGCAGCGGAGGATGGCTAATTGGGTAAGGTTCTAATGGCTGGCATTGTGCGGTGTCGGGCTTGGGTGGTATATGGATTCTGAATCAAGTTCAGAATGACGAGACGGGAGCGTGGAATGACGATGTGCGGCGCTCAGAATACGGCACATGGCATTCAGAATGACGGGACGAGGAATTCAGAATGACGGTGCGTGGGTTTCAGAAAGACGGGGCGGAGAGAGCGACGGGGTGCGGAGATTTACCGAGCGAGTGGGGTAACGCCAAAATAGGCAAAGCCGTCTTACCGAACTTGATCCGGCATCTAGTGAGGGGGGTACGAATTACCTCAGTGGTATATGGATTCTGAATCAAGTTCAGGATGACGGCACGCAGGGTTTTTGGTCACAGCCTGTACCAAAGCCAATAAATGCCAAGCATCAAGGCTTGACGAAAATTCATTTTGACCTTAAAAAGGCGCTCCTCAATTTTCTGTAGTCGATCATGGCTTGGATTTCATTCGATATTTTCCGCACCCTTGGCTTTAGCGACACTAAGCAGTTAAAACCCGAGCAAATTTTTAAGCACCGCGACGAGATCAGTTCCGCCGATTGGGTTTTATACCCTGAGTATTGGCAGCTCAATGCCTTGATCTATGGCCTTAAAGCGCGGGTGTTCCCCAGCCAAGCCAGTTACCTGCTGGGCCACAATAAAATTGAGATGAGCCGCGCCTTTGAAATGGTCGCGCCCGGCAATACTCCCCATACCGAGATTAGGGCTAATACCCCCAGTAACGCGGAGGAGTTGTGGGAGCTTATGCTGCACCCCTTCGTTGCCAAGCTTCCCAAAGCGTCTCAGGGCAGTGGCGTTTGGTTGATAAAAGACCGGGCCGACTGGCGCGCGTATTTGGAAAAAACCGATGTTTTGTATGTTCAGGAATACTTGCCGATAAACCGCGACATCCGTGTGGTTATTATTGGCGATACGGTAGTGAGCGCTTACTGGCGCCTGCAATCTGACCAAGGGTTTTACAATAATGTCGCCAAAGGCGGAGTGATTGAGCAAAGCGCAGTGCCCGCGCAGGCGGTGAATTTGGCGCTGCACTTAGCGCAAACGCTGGACATTGACCACGCCGGTTTTGATATTGCCATGGTCGGCGACCACCCCTATGTGTTTGAGTTTAATCGCCTGTTTGGCAATCAGGGCATTGAGGGCGGCGAGCAAAAGATTCGCGAGGCGATTATCGATTATCTACTGCGCAAGCGGGAGCCAACCGGGCCGAACTTCCCCAAAGCGCCCGCCAGTGGCCGAAAGCGTTTGCGCCGCGTGGCGTAATACACTTGCTGCAGCGTTGGGCAAATGCCCCTCTCTGCAGGCGTGTGCCGACAGTGTTACCATGAGGGCTTGTTCGTTCCTTGAGGCCTGAATCATGCAAGCAGCTACATCGTCCTTTGTCCGTCGCAGTCACACCCTTGTTATATTGCTCTTGGCCAGCTTGCTGCTGAGCGGCTGCGGTATTAACAATATTCCCCGTTTGGACGAAGAGGCCAAGGCCGCTTGGGCGCAGGTAGAAAACCAGTATCAGCGCCGCGCCGATCTTATTCCCAATTTGGTCGCTACCGTGAAAGGCTTTGCCGCGCAGGAGCAAGAAACCCTCACTGCAGTGGTTGAAGCGAGAGCCAAGGCAACCTCGATGCAGGTTGATGCGAGCATTTTAGATAACCCCGAGAAACTGCAGCAGTTTGAGGCGGCCCAGGCCAAGCTCAGCGGCGCGCTAAGCCGCCTGATGATGGTTCAGGAGCGCTACCCCGATTTAAAATCCAACCAAAACTTTTTGGCGCTGCAATCTCAGCTGGAAGGCACCGAGAATCGCATTAGCGTTGCCCGCCGCGACTTTATTCTGGCGGTAGGTCGTTATAACACCGAGATTCGCACTTTTCCCGGCAAGATCTGGCACAGCATGATGTATAGCGAGCTAAAAGAGCGTGAGACCTTTAAAGCTACTGCACCGAAGGCGGAAGAAGCGCCCCAGGTTAACTTTTAATGCGCTTATTTCTAACGCCCTTAATACTCGTATGCAGCCTGCTGTTCAGCCTGTCTGCCCTCGCCGCCGAGCCGGAATTTCCCAAGCTTAGCGGCAGGGTGGTAGACAATGCCAAGCTGCTGTCTGCCGCCACTGAGCAGGATCTGAATCGACAGTTGGCGGCGCAGGAGCAACGCACGGGCAATCAGATTGTGGTGGTCACTCTGCCCGACTTACAGGGTTATGAGATTAGCGACTACGGTTTTCAGTTGGGCCGCCACTGGGGCATTGGTCAAAAAGACAAGAACAATGGCGCCCTGCTCATTATTGCGATGAAAGAACGCAAGATGCGCATTGAAGTTGGTTATGGCTTAGAAGGCTTGTTGACCGACGCCCGCAGCGCGCAAATTATTCAGCAAATTTTGACCCCCGCGTTTAAATCTGGTGATTTTGACGGCGGCGTGAAAGCCGCCGTTGAGGCCATGGTGCTTATCATCGACGGCAAAACACCGGCGATTGCCAAAACCCAGGACACGAACAAGCAGACTCCACCAAAACTTGGTGGTCTCTTACTGCTCGCCGTTATCTTTATGATGATGGGTGGCGGTCGCGGTCGCGGCGGCCGTGGATTCTTGGGCGGTGCCCTACTCGGCGCGGCATTAGGTAGTCGCCACGGTGGTGGCTTTGGCGGCGGTGGTTTTGGTGGTGGCGGTTTCGGCGGCGGTGGCGGCGGCTTCGGTGGTGGCGGTGCATCAGGTGGCTGGTAGCGAAGCCACCTTCATTCTGCAGCTAAGGCTTTGAACCTAGAACCTAATACGGATTTCACTATGTCGCTAATCAATGAACAAGAACAACAGTTACTCACCGAGGCCATACAGCGGGTAGAGGGCCAGACCAACGCGGAGCTGGTCACGGTGCTGGCCCGCCAAGCCGATGACTACCGCTATATTCCGCTGCTCTGGGCGAGCTTGCTAGCGCTGCTGCTACCCGGCGCAGTGAACTACTACCCGGCGTGGCTTAACCCTCATCAGCTAATACTGAGCCAGTGGGCATTATTCATTGGTCTGGCGCTGCTATTTCAAATACCGGCTTTGCAATACCGGCTAATTCCCCGCCAAGTACGCTTTTGGCGAGCCAGCAATTTAGCGCGTCGGCAATTTTTGGAGCAAAACCTTCATCACACCAAGGGTGAAACTGGCATATTAATTTTTGTTTCAGAAGCGGAACGCTACGTAGAAATTTTGGTTGACCGGGGCATTTCTGCAAAGATACCTGACGCGTATTGGCAGGCCATTGTGAAGCAATTTACCGCGCAAGTGCGCAGTGGCAATACCGCCAAAGGGTTTGTTGAATGTATTGAAGCTTGCGGCGTTGAGTTAAAGCGTCAGCTGCCCGCCACCAGCGAAAAGAATGAATTGCCCAATCATTTAGTGATTTTATAATTGGATTTCTTCGCGCTCGTTTAAGCACTCGTAGGAACCGGTCGCAAACTCCCGACAGATAAAGGGCCGGTTTTCATAAATGGAGCACAGCATGGTGTGACGGTCTAGTGCCGCACACCAGCCATCACTCAGCCGCGCCATTACTTCACCACCCCATTCATCGCGCTGAATAAAACGCTCGGGCACACTGGTCTCAGTAATCAGCATCACCTCTAAACGACAACAAGACGCTTTACAAGTAGAGCAGCTCACCGCTGACGGGGTAGTCGCATCGGTGGCGATAGGGTGTGTTTTATTTAACGCTTTAATAGTAGAACCTATAAAAAATTAGCTAAACAGATTTGTGTGCAAGCGACTTCTTTACCCCTTGCTCTGCCATGAGAATACCGCCGACCACCAAGCTCAGCGCCAGAAAATGATAGGTCTTAAACTCTTCAGACAAAATGACAACCGCCAACACCGAGCCAAATACCGGCACTAAATTAATGAATAAGTTGGCGCGATTACCGCCGATTAGGTCCACCCCGCGCATATACAATGACTGAGCGATAAGTGACGGGAATATCGCAATATACAATACGACGCCAAAGCCACGGGCGTCGGGCATTATTGTGTAACCGGCCATATATTCGTAAGCACTAAAAGGCAGCGACGAGATAAACGCAAAAAATGCTAACACCATAATCATGCTGCGCCAGTGCAGTGGTGGCCGAAAGCGCAGGGCAACGGTATAGCCGCCATAGAGCAGAGTCGCCAACAGCATTAGGGCATCGCCCCGATTCAAATCCAAACTTAATAAGCTGCTTAAGTCGCCGTGGGCGACGGTGATTAATACGCCCAACAGGGTCAAGCTAAAGCCCAGCATTTGCAGTTTTACCGGCCGCAAACCAAACAAGAGGAAATTGCCCAAAAACACAATCAGCGGCATGGCCGACTGTTCAATGGTCACATTGATGGCACTGGTGTAGTTTAATGCCCAATAAAACAGCGCATTGAATGTGGTAAACCCCAAGGCGCCGTACAAAAATAAAGTGAGCCAATGTTGGCGAATCAGCGACCACTCTCGCACGGCGTCTTGCCATGCAAAAGGTACAATAAATACACAGGCAAAAAGCCAGCGCAACGACGTGAGTAACATTGGCGACACATGGCCAACCGCCAATTTACCGGCAACGGCATTGCCACCCCAAAGCAGGGCAACCACGATTAAAAGAATGAAGGGATTGCGGAACAGCGTTTTCATTGCCTGCCAAACTTGCCTTGAATAAGGCGAGCCAGTTTAACAGCAAGACCGTGCAATTACTTTACGGAGCTTATTGCAATGTTCAGCTCGGGCAATATGGTGGTACTGAAATAGGTGAGAACACAGGGGGCTTTCGCCCCCTGTGCAGCGGCTTAGCCGAAGTCAGGCATTTGCGGATGCGCAGCGCCGTCTTTTTTGTCGGCGGGCTTGTCTGCAATCATGGCATCGGTAGTGAGCATTAAGCCCGCAATCGACGCCGCGTTTTGCAATGCCGTGCGGGTGACCTTGGTGGGGTCAATAATGCCGAACTCCAACATATCGCCGTAATCACCGTTTTGGGCGTTATAGCCGAACGCGGCGCTGTCGTGGGCGCGGATCTTGTCTAACACCACACTGGCCTCGACACCGGCGTTGTTGACGATCTGCCGGAAGGGTTCTTCCATCGCCCGTAAGGCGATTTTAACCCCCACCTGCTGATCTTCGTTGGCGGCCTTCACGCCCGCCTTGCGCAAGACGTCAGCGACTCTTACCAGACTAACACCGCCACCGGGCACAATGCCCTCTTCCACCGCCGCGCGAGTGGCGTGAAAGGCGTCATCGACAAGGTCCTTCTTCTCCTTCATTTCGACTTCGGTCGCCGCGCCAACCTTGATTACCGCAACACCGCCAGCCAATTTCGCGACGCGCTCTTGGAGTTTCTCGCGGTCGTAATCGGAGCTGGAATTTTCGATTTCGGCGCGAATCTGCGCTACGCGTGCGTCGATGTCGCCGCGCTTGCCGTAGCCGTCGACCACGGTGGTATTGTCTTTATCAATCACCACCCGCTTAGCGCTACCCAATTGCTCTAGGCTAACGTGTTCAAGGTCGAGGCCAACTTCCTCTGCGATCACGGTTGCGCCCGTTAAAATGGCGATATCTTGCAGCATCGCTTTGCGACGGTCACCAAAGCCCGGCGCCTTAACGGCCGCCACTTTGAGAATACCGCGCAAGTTGTTCACCACCAGTGTTGCTAAGGCTTCACCCTCAATGTCCTCAGCAATCAGCAGAAGCGGACGGCCCGCCTTCGCCACGGCTTCGAGGGTTGGCAGCAGCTCGCGAATATTGCTGATTTTTTTATCGACCAACAACAGATACGGGTTGTCGAGTTCGACCTGCATTTTCTCTTGGTTGGTGATGAAATACGGCGAGAGGTAGCCACGGTCAAACTGCATGCCCTCAACCACTTCCAGCTCGTTTTGGAGTGATTTTCCTTCCTCAACAGTGACCACACCGTCGCGACCAACTTTGTCCATGGCCTGGGCGAGTATTTCACCAATGTCGGTATTCCAGTTCGCCGATACCGTGGCAACTTGGCCAATGGCCTTGTTGTCATTGCAGGGCTTAGACATTTTGCTAAGTTCGCTAGTGGCGTCGGCCACGGCGGCGTCAATGCCGCGTTTTAAATCCATAGGATTCATACCGGCGGCAATGGCTTTGTGACCTTCCCGCAGGATCGCTTGCGCAAGTACGGTGGCCGTCGTTGTACCGTCACCGGCAACATCGGCGGTTTTCGACGCGACTTCCTTCACCATTTGCGCGCCCATGTTTTAGAACTTGTCTTGCAGTTCAATTTCTTTCGCGACCGAGACGCCGTCTTTGGTGATGCGCGGTGCGCCAAAACTCTTGTCGAGTACAACGTTGCGACCTTTGGGGCCGAGGGTGACTTTTACCGCGTCGGCGAGAATATTCACGCCATTCAACATGCGCTCACGGGCATCGTCTGAGAATTTAACGACTTTCGCACTCATGCTGCTTTCTCCTGTATTTCTGCTTGTTCAACAACGGCAAAGATTTCATTTTCTTTGATGATCAGATAGGTCTCTCCGTCGATTTTTACCTCGCTTCCGGCGTACTGGCCAAACAGTATCCGGTCGCCAACCTTGACCGCCAACGGCCGCTGCTGGCCATTCTCCAATAAAGCACCGGCCCCTACCGCAACCACTTCGCCCTGGGTGGGTTTTTCTGCTGACTTATCTGGAATAACGATACCGCCTTTGCTCTTGGTTTCTGCGGCAAGCCGTTTTACGAGTACCCGATCATAAAGAGGCTTGATACTCATGGGTTAGTCCTCCAACAAAAAATGACAAGCGTATTTTCCATTTCCCAATAGGGAATGAAGGAAGGGGCTGTTAATTGGCCACTCCTTCTGATTTTCAAAATGGGATCCCAACGGCATTTTTCAAGTAGATTTTTTTATATCTTTTTTTTCTAAATTAAGTGGTTTTTTATAATTGGTTTTTTTGCTTATATAGCTTGAGACAAGTGTCGCAGATGTGGAGAAAAGCATGGCAAACGGCCCAAGCGTATCCCTAAATCATAAACTGGCAGATTATTTTCATCTTAGGCTACAGGAGCTTGGCCGACGGCAGTCGACACCCCCACAAGATGACACGCTCTGGTATATAGGCGATATGTTGGCGCGCTTTGGTGACAGCGATCAGTTGTTTAGCTACGAAGACGGCCGCATTGATATACGCCCCCTGGCCTTACTTTATAAAGATGCCCACGAGACTAATAATGTCCGCGAGCGCGGCTTAATCCTTAGACAGCTCGGCGATATGGCGCTGTTCATGGGCGCCTTGTTTCCGGAAAACTACCAGCGCCGAGGGCTAAAGAAAGACTATTTTGTGGGCATGGGCGGCGGCGCGTATAGCTATCTTTCTGAAACAGAATTACAACATCGCCACATCTTCGCGGAGCTAGCAACGCGCTTTACGCGAATACTTGAGTTGATTGCACAAACCTGCGAAAAGCAAACCGCCTTTGATGACGGCGATGTGTTAACGCTGTATCAGCGCTGGCAAAAACATCGGGAGCCCAGAGTTGCGGCGCAGTTGCGATCCCTGGGAATCACAATATCTGATACCCAAGCTTTACATTAGTGCGACATTTAAAACTCAATATATGTCGCGCCTAGGTCTATCGCTTAGCTTTCTATATGTAAGGCTTCGTCGCCGCGATCTGGCGCGTCATCGCGCCAGCGTACCGAGCCTGCTGGCCGGTTTAGCCAACGTGACACCTTAATTGGTTCGGTGCCGATATGCATTCTGACGGCTTGGCGGTGTAGTTCACTTTCTTCGATTGTTCGCCGCCCCCGCAATCGCAGATAATCATGCCAGGTTGGGCAACTAAAACGCTCTAACCAGCGCTCTGGATCTGCAATATCGCGAGATATCGACCAGCCGTAAGCACCGTTCCGAGAGCGCACTTGTTGTTGCTGCCGCATCAGATTGTAAAAATCACGTGCCTGCTCTTCCGCTATACGATATTGCAGCTCAATGCTTATCGGGCCACTGCGGCCACTAATCCCCAATTTAACATCTGGGTCGTCAGCGAGTTGCTCGTCTAGCTCGGTGGATTCGGCGCGGTCGGCTACCGGCAAAAAATACCCCAACAGCAGAGACAAAATTAAGCCTGCCGCAGCGCCCTCTAAGGCCAAGACAAGACCGTAATCTTTGGCGACAAGGCCCCACAGCCACGAGCCAATAGCCACACCCAAAGTAAACGATGCACTACAAGAGGCGATAGCCCGTCCGGTTACCCAGCGGGGTACCAGCAATTGCACTAAAACACTAATTGCGGTGGTGCTTATCATCCACCCTATGCCAGCGAGCATTAAGAGCAGCAAATCCAGTATCACGCTGCGGCTATACGCGAGACCTAGCAAGCTCCCTGCGATAATCAAACAACATAGGCGCAAGGTATTCTCGTTGCCAATTTTAGCCCGCATGGGGTGCAGCACAAAAATACCGCATACCGCGCCAACTCCAAATGCGCCCAACAACAAACCAAAGGTGCCCGCATTACCGACCAATAGATCTCGGGCAATAAGTGGCATGAGGGATGGCAGCGCAGCGGCCAGCAAGCAAAAAATAAATGCGCGACCCATGGCCCGGCGTACGGGCTGCATATTCAATACATAGCGCAATCCCGAATTAATTGATCGCACCAGCCGTTCTGGCGGTAGACGTGAAACTTCTGGTTCGCGCTTCCAGCGCCGCAGTGATTCCAGCATGGGTATAAATGAGATCGCATTAATTGCAAACGCCGCTGTTGCGCCAAAGGCAAGGACGATTAGTCCACCAATGGCGGGCCCTAAGCTGCGCGCTAAGTTAAAACTTATATTATTCAACGCCACTGCCTGAGAGAGCAGCCCCTTAGGTACTTGCTCAGCAATCGATGCGCCTCGCGCGGGCGCAGACAGCGCACTCCCACTACCCACCAAAAAGCACAAACCCAGTAATATCCAGGGCGTAATAAGGCCCAGTAACGACACAATTGTCATGAGCGCTGCAGCAACCAGTGATAAGAAAAAGAACAGTAGCTGCACTTTGCGGCGGTCGTAAATATCTGCTATTGCACCGGCCGGAAGTGCGAACAAGGCCATGGGCAAGAAGGTGGCTGTCTGCACTAAGGCAACGTGATCGGCGGTTGAGATACTGGTCATGATCCACGCCGCCGCAACGGTCTGAATTAAGCCGCCAGTGTTAGATACCGTATTGCTAAGCCACATATTTCGAAATACGGCATGCGTGAGGGGCGCAAATATGCCGCTGTCGTGATTTTTGCTTTGGTCTGCCGCAGCTACCATTACTGCCCCCATCCGGAAGATTTTGTATTTCGCCAGTGGTGCCGTCTACACCGTAAATACATGGCTAAGTATCATACGTCAAAGCCGTGGGAATAAACGGCGTTAGAGTTTAAATTAACTTCAGCAGCCCCGCTTAAAAACACGTCAACACGCCCATATTGATAAAACGCTGATAAGTCCTATGGCTGTGACAGTCTTCATTACAACCAACCTTTGGTTTGGTGCCAACACGGGTCTATAGAGAGCATGCTAATGAAGTATAAATGACCATAAAAACCGCTAACCGTGTTTAGCTAATCCAAGGAATATATAATGACTAAACGATTACTGTCTTCCCTGACATTGGGCGCAAGCATGCTTTTAAGTATCGCTACCGTGCAAGCGCAAGTACCAACGCTAGGCATGCTAACACCGGGCGCAGGCCTTGACCTTGGGGAGCTTGGCGCGCCAAGTATAGGAGGGGGATTACCGGGATTAGACGCATTAAATATACTCGGGTCGCAAGATTTAATATCGCTGGACGGCCCGCTATTTGCTCTCAATAATCTTCGCCCGACGCTTACCAACCCAGCTAAGCTGGTGCCAGGCTCACTTGGTGGCCCCGATATTCTGTTTGGCTTTGTACCTTCGTCGGAGGTGCTCTATCACAATCCCGCCGGTATATTAAACTACATACTCAATGGCGGGATTATCGTATCGTCCGGCGTCAGTGCAGTACCGCCATTGCCTATTATTTCTCAACCTTTAGATATATCGGGTCTTGGACTGCCAGATATTAGCGGTGCCTTGCCCGCTAATATTTTGCCACTTGGGCTAATCAGCCCCAGTAGCGCGATAGATCAAGTACTCGGCCTAGGATCACAATTTACCGTTTTTATCCCAACGCTTTAAGCCGAGCTTAAATTTTTTGTTTTAATTCTATGCTTTGAGCCGCTTTGCGGCTCTTTTTTCTTTGCAGCACTCAATCCATTCTAACGCTTATTCTACAGTCACCGATTTGGCCAAATTGCGGGGTTGATCTACATCTGTGCCTTTTAAAATAGCAACGTGGTATGAAAGCAGTTGTAGGGGAATTGTGTAAAGGATGGGGGCTATTACGTCATTAACGTGGGGCAGTTCGATAATGTCCATGCCCTTGGCGGCGGTGAATCCCGCTGCTTTATCACAGAATACAAATAGCTGGCCGCCTCGCGCCTGAACCTCTTCAATATTCGATTTTAGTTTTTCTAGTAGCACGTCGTTGGGCGCAACGGCAATGACCGGCATATCGGCATCGACTAGGGCCAGTGGGCCGTGTTTTAACTCACCCGCGGGATAGCTTTCTGCGTGAATATAAGAAATTTCCTTTAACTTTAACGCGCCTTCCATCGCCACCGGCCACTGGGCGCCACGACCCAAGAACAGGGCGTGGTGTTTGTCGGCAAAGGCGTTGGACATTTGCTGGATTTTTAAATTTAAAGCGAGGGTTTCTGTAAGTAAATCCGGCAATTGATGCAGCGCGCTTACGATTTCATTTTCTTCATTCTCAGTCATATCGTGATGACGGCCGAGTGCAACCGTTAGAAACAGCAGTGCCACTAATTGCGTGGTAAACGCTTTGGTTGAGGCAACGCCAATCTCTGGACCAGCCTCGGTCATAAGATACAAATCGGACTCTCTAACGAGTGAACTCTGCGCCACATTGCACACCGTTAGTGAAGCTGAGTAGCCGAGGGTTTTGGCTAATCGCAACGCCGCTAAGGTATCTGCGGTTTCGCCAGACTGAGAGATAGTCACCAATAAGGTATTTTCTTGTACTTTAAATTTCCGGTAGCGAAATTCGCTGGCAACCTCAACTCGGCAAGGCACGCCAGCCAGACCTTCGATCCAGTATTTAGCCACCATACCCGCGTGGTAACTGGTGCCGCAGGCAACAATTTGAATTGATGAAACGGTTTTGAGTATTTCTTCCGCGCGCGCGCCCATGGCCTCGGCTAGTATTCTTTTGGCGCCTAATCTGCCCAGTAACGAACGTCGAATTACTGCCGGTTGCTCGTAGATTTCTTTGAGCATGTAATGGCGGTAAATGCCCTTGTCGGTCGTTTCTGCGGCGGTATCGATTTGGGTAATGTCGCGGGATACTAAGTTAAAATCACTGTCGCGAATAATATAATTATCCGTGTATATTTCGGCAATATCGCCTTCCTCTAGGTACACGAAACGATCTGTAACCTGACGTAGTGCAAGCTGATCTGAGGCGATAAAGTTTTCACCGATACCCATACCTATAACTAAGGGACTGCCCTTGCGGGCACAGATAAGCCGATGAGGTTCCTTGGCGTGAATAACGGCCAAACCATAGGCACCGTCGAGCTCTGGAATGGTATCGCGCAGTGCTGTTAATAGATCACCACTTTGTCGGTAGTGATAATGCATTAAATGCACGACGGTTTCGGTGTCGGTTTGTGAAACAAATACATAACCGAGTTTGGCTAAGCGCTCGCGCAGTTCAGCGTGATTTTCAATAATGCCGTTATGGACTAAAGCGATGTCACCGGAGCAGTGGGGGTGAGCATTTACTTCCGATGGTTGGCCATGCGTGGCCCAGCGAGTATGAGCAATACCGAGGTGGCCTAGCAACGGGGCGCTATCGAGTGCGTCTGCCAAGGTTTGGACTTTACCCACTTCTTTACGGGTATCTAGTTTTGCTGCGCCGGTAATGACGGCCATACCCGCTGAGTCGTAACCTCGGTATTCAAGGCGCCTTAGGCCCTCGAGCAAGATTCCAGGAACCTCACGTTGCGCGACCGCGCCGACTATGCCACACATACTTTTGTTTCCTTATTTAATCGCGGGCTAATTTCTTCGGCCGCTGCCAACCGCTTATATTACGTTGTTTGCTACGCGCTACGGCCAATTCGCCGTCGGCAATATTGCCAGTGATAACCGAGCCAGCGCCAATCGTTGCGGCTTTGCCAACGCTAACGGGGGCAACCAGCGCGGTATTAGAGCCGACAAAAACTTCGTCAGCCAAGGTGGTCTTATATTTGTTTACACCGTCGTAATTACAGGTGATGGTGCCGGCACCCACATTAACATCGCGCCCAATCTCGGCGTCGCCAATATAACTAAGATGGCTCACTTTACTGCCAATGCCAATATTGGCCTTTTTGGTTTCCACAAAATTACCGATTTTCACCTCTGCCGCCAATATCGTACCCGGCCGCAGGCGGGCAAAGGGACCGACGCTACAATCTGCACCTACAACGGCGCCCTCGAGTACGGAGTTTGCTTTAATCTCTGCATTGCTGGCTATTTTGCTATCGCTAATATGGCAGTTAGGTCCAATACGGACGCCATCACCCAGGGTTACTTCGCCTTCGAAGACGCAATTAATATCAATGTAGACGTCATTGCCCGTTGTTAAGCTTCCGCGCACGTCGATGCGACTGGCATCGGCTAGGCTGGCACCTGCAAGCATGAGTTTATCGGCATAGCGGCGCTGGTAAAAACGCTCTAACTCTTCGAGTTGAATCCGATTATTCGCGCCCTGAACTTCCATGTGCTCGGTTGCTTGGCAAACATGTATTGCCACGCCATCAGAGACTGCCATGGCGATAATATCGGTTAGATAGTATTCGCCTTGGGCATTGTTGTCGCTGAGCTTAGGTAGCCAGCGCTTTAGCGCGCTCGCTGAAACACACATAATGCCGGTGTTAACTTCGCTTATGCTTAATTGCGCTGCGCTCGCGTCTTTCTGCTCAACAATCGCCGTTACTTGGTCGCTATTATTGCGAATGATACGGCCGTAGCCATTGGGGTCGTCTAATTCAACAGTAAGCAGGGTGACTTGCTCGGTATTGGCTTTGTTGGCGCTGGTGCTAACTAATTTTTGGATGGTTTCAGGCGTTGTTAGCGGTACGTCGCCGTAAAGAATTAAAACTTGGGCGTCGTCACTTACTGCGGGTAGGGCTTGCGCGACTGCATGGCCGGTGCCTTTTTGCTCACTTTGCATTGCCCACTGTACAGTTGAATTGGGAATACTGCTTTTTACCTGATCAGCCCCGTGGCCTATCACCACATGGGTTTTATCACTCGCGACCGCGGCGGCTAGGTCGATAACATGAGAAAGCATGCTTTTACCCGCGACAGGATGCAATACTTTCGGGAGAGTTGATCGCATCCGACTGCCTTGTCCGGCAGCTAATATAATCACTTCTAATGTCATGTTATGCCCTTTTCTTATCGGGATTTAATTTACAAATCAGTACCTGCTGGATTGTAACGGGAAATAATAGCGGATACGAAAAAGGGCGACCGGAGTCGCCCTTTTTTATGACAGCAAAATTGTTTATTTGCTCAGTGATTTCCGGATTTGTTGCAATGTCCGAAGCTGAGCGCTTGCCGCCGCTAGTTGCGCTGCTGCTCTTGAGTAGTCGATATCGCCACTCTGATTCAGCATCGCTTGCTGAGCGTGTTTCTGTGCTTCCAACGCAGAAGCCTCGTCGAGGTCGCCAGCGCGGATCGCAGTGTCAGCCAGAATACTTACCACATTGGGCTGTACTTCTAGAAAACCACCAGAAACGTAAAAGATCAGCTCTTCACCGTTGTCCTGCACAATACGTACTGGGCCGGGCTCAAGCGATGTCAGCAACGGCGCGTGACCATAAGTCACACCCAAGTCACCTTGGGTACCGTTTGCAACGATCAGCTTAGCGCGACCAGAAAACAACTCTGCTTCTGCACTAACGATGTCACAATGAATAGTCATAGCCATATTTTAGCCTCTCAGGCGTAAAGCTCGCTTGCGCGAGCTTACAGTTTAGCCGCTTTCTCGATTGCTTCTTCGATGGTACCAACCATGTAGAAAGCCTGCTCTGGCAGGTGATCGTAGTCACCGTTCAGAATACCGCTAAAGCCTGCAATGGTGTCTTTCAGAGACACGTACTTACCTGGGCTACCGGTAAAGATTTCAGCAACATGGAAGGGCTGTGACAAGAAACGTTCGATCTTACGAGCACGCTCAACAGTCGTTTTGTCTTCTTCTGACAATTCGTCCATACCGAGAATGGCGATAATATCTTTCAGTTCTTTGTAGCGCTGCAATACGTTCTGTACGCCGCGAGCCACTTCGTAGTGCTCAGCACCAATGATCAGCGGATCCAACTGACGTGAAGTTGAGTCCAGTGGATCTACCGCTGGGTAAATACCCTTAGCAGCGATGTCACGGCTCAGTACAACAGTTGAGTCTAAGTGAGCAAAGGTGGTTGCTGGCGATGGGTCAGTCAAGTCATCCGCCGGTACGTATACCGCCTGGATAGAAGTGATAGAGCCAGTCTTAGTTGAGGTGATACGTTCCTGAAGAA
>TARA_R110000772_G_scaffold15072_33_pt1 | contig 16514 bp, 18 predicted proteins | sample TARA_R110000772 | Tara Oceans TARA_R110000772 (sample SAMEA4397948) | marine metagenome | biome: Polar Biome; feature: [SRF] surface water layer (ENVO:00010504); material: water (ENVO:00002006), including particulate matter (ENVO:01000060) such as... | depth 5 m | reverse complement strand
CTGCTCGACGAAGATGACAAGCCGGTGAAATATCAGCTGGTCGGTCAGGCGGAAGCCGATGCCAAGGCCGGCAAAATCAGCTATAATTCGCCAATCGGCCGCGCCCTGATCGGTCGCAGCGTTGGTGAAGAGATTGAGGTCACCGTGCCATCGGGTGACAAATATTTCCTGCTCGACAAGATCGAGTTCATCTAGACCAGATGAATATGCCCGCCGGAAAACTGACCAACGGCCTGATCATCGCCAATGTCGTGATCTTTCTGCTGGTCTGGCTTTTCGGCTGGGAACAGGATGCCATTCTGCGCGGCGGGATGTTTCCGATCCGCCTGAGCGGCGAATTTATCGACACGTCCGTCTATGGCTGGCTGGTGCCGGCCTGGCTGACTCCTCTGTCTTCGGCCTTCCTGCACAGCGGTCTGCTGCACATCGGTTTCAACATGCTGATGCTTCTATTCTGCGGTCGCTTTGTCGAACAGGCATTGGGTCCGCAGCTGATGGCTGTTCTTTATGTCGCGGGCGCCTATGCGGCGGCAATCGCGCAATTTGCCGTCGAACCCGGATCGATGATCCCGATGGTCGGCGCGAGCGGTGCCATTTCCGCGATATTGGGAGCTTATGCCCTGCTGTTTGCGCGCAACAAGGTTGATCCGGTCGGGCCGATTCCCGGCCATGTCGTCCGTATCATCTGGTTGACGCTGGCATGGATCGGCATCCAGCTGATGATCGGTCTTGCCACCAGCGGCAATCTGCAGGGAATAGCGATCTTCGCGCATATCGGCGGTTTTGTAGCCGGTCTGGTGTTGACCCGGCCCTTGCTCGAATGGCGGTTTCGAAGCGCCTAGACTTCGAGCGGAACATCCGGTTCGAGCAGCTTGTGCAAATGAACGACAACATATTTCATCTCGGCATCGTCAACCGTCATCTGGGCCTTTGAACGCCAGGCGTCCTCTGCTGCCTCATAGTCGGGATAGACCCCGACCAGATCCATCTTGTCGAGATTGACAAATTCCATGCCGCGCGGATCCTTGACCCGTCCGCCCATGACCAGATGAATTTTGCTGCGTTCTTCGTTCATTTTTTGCCCTGATTATCTTCTTTCACCGCATCCTGTGCTGCGGCCATCGCGGTCTTAGCAGCCTCGATTGCTTTGCCAAACATATCTTTGAACTGGTTTCGTAAATTGTCGTTGCTCAGACCCATTTCGCTAATCTGGTCGCGGCTGGCGTCCTTCGCCGCCTGATAGGCGGTTTTTGCCGTTTCGTTGATCTTGCGTCCGGCACCGCCGACAAATTTGCCTTCGGTTTTGCTTTTCGGCAGCAAGGCACCGACCAGTACGCCGAGCGCGGCACCGGCTGCGACGATTGTCAGCGGGCTGTTGGTGATGGTTTCTTCCGACCTGGCGGCTGCTTTTTTCGCGGCCTCCCTGGTGGCGGCAACGCTTTCCGCCGCTTTTTCCCGGCCGTCACCGAGCAGGGCCGCGGCACGGGCCTTGCTTTCGGACATTTTCTCGCGCGCTACGACCGTGCTTTCGCTGGCGATGTCCCTGGCCGTTTCAAACCGTTCGCGGGATGCTGCCCGGGCTTTGTCGATATTGTCGGTTAACTTGCTCATATTCTATTCCTCGATTTGATCCGGCTGGGATTTCTTCTGGCTGGCAATCAGGCGGGCGATCGGCCGGCGCATCGCGATCATCGCGGCGGTCGCGGCGACGGTGGCGGTGATCACCGGATGGGCCTTGAGACCCTCGGTTGCCTTTTGCCCGGCTTTGCCGACCTTTTGTGTGGCCTTGTTCCTGGCTTCCGAGACGAGACTGGACGGTTTCAGACGTTCTCTGGTTGCTGCCGTGTCGATCTTCAGATTCTCGCGTGCCTGCGCCCGGTCCATGGCCAGGTTGCGGAGGCTGAATATCTCGTCATTGGTTTTCGCCATCTTCAATCTCACGAATTATTTTCATCAAGGGGCAGCTTCTTTGCCCGTTTTATTGCCATGCCCATCGTCACCGACGCAACCAGCAGCGTCAACCCGACAATGATTCCGGTCGCTGCCAGGGGGCCAACATGTTGTGACAGAACCAGTAACAGTCCCAGGATCAGCGCGATGATTGCCATGATTCCGGTCACCACCGCAACCCCGAACAACAGCAGGACGCGCTTCGTTGCTGCCAGATTTACCGACAATTTGGTGCGATAATATTCGGTTTCGGCACGGGCGAGGACCCGGACGTCTTCGATCAGTTCGTTGATCTGCGACGTCAGGGTCCTCGCTTCGGACGCGCCAGTGGCATCGTCCCGGGCGTTGCTCGCTGTTTCTTCGGAAAGCCGCTCGTCATCCAAAACCGGAATATCCTTGTCCTGCAACATCGCTCACCTGCTGATATGGTGGCTTCATGCTACACTCATGCGTCGCGATCATCCATCCCTGATTTCACCAGACGGGAGATCAGAAATCCGACCACGGCTGCTGCGCCGATGGCTACTGCCGGGCTCTTGCGGACAAAGTCGCGAGCATCGTCGACCATTTCGTCCACTTCCTTGCCGTTGAGCTTTTCGGCGAAGGAGGAAACCGTGTCCGCTGCGGAACGGGCATAATTGCCATATTTCTCGCCGACATTCTCGTCGATGGTCTTGGCGCTGTCCTCGATGATCCTGCTCAGATTCTCGATCGCATTGCCGGTATGTTCCTTGCCTGCGGTGGCCGCCGATTTGGCTTTGGTAATCGCGCGGTCCCTGAAATCGCCGGTCGAGCTTGCAGTCGAAGCTGCGGCCTTGGTGGCACCGGCTTTCAGAGGCGCTGCTTTTTGCGCCTTTGCCGTGCGTTTCTCGGACGTGTCTTTCTTTGCTGCGGTTTTTCTGGTCGCAGTCTTTCCACTTGTCTTTACGGCTGGTTTCTTGACTTCTGCCATGATCTGTAATCCTTCCTCGTTTGTCCCTTGCCAACGCGTCACAAATGGAAATTGTTCCATTTGAATTTCCCACTCAAACGAAATGGGATGATTTGCTTTGGAAACAAGGGGCAAGGCACGGATAAATATGGTGCAATAGATTGCAAGAAGCCCGCCGTGGCTCTAAGGCCATGGCAATTGTTTTACACCACTCGGAGCCTTCCCATGACCGCAATAATCGACCTTCATGCCCGTCAAATTCTCGATAGCCGTGGCAACCCGACCGTCGAGGTCGATATCCTGCTGGAGGACGGCAGCTTTGGCCGCGCCGCCGTGCCGTCCGGCGCTTCCACCGGTGCCTATGAAGCGGTTGAATTGCGCGATGGCGACAAGAGCAAATATCTTGGCAAGGGCGTCCTGAAGGCAATCGACGCGGTTAATGGCGAGATCAAGGAAGCGCTGACCGATCTGGACGCGGAAGACCAGGAAGAACTGGACGCGGTGATGATCGCGCTCGATGGCACGCCCAACAAGGCGCGACTGGGCGCCAACGCGATATTGGGTGTCAGCCTGGCCGCGGCAAAAGCCGCAGCCGACGCGCGCGGTCTGCCGCTCTATCGCTATGTCGGAGGCGTTTCAGCCCATGTCCTGCCGGTGCCGATGATGAATATCATCAATGGCGGCGAACATGCCGACAACCCGATCGATTTCCAGGAATTCATGGTGATGCCGGTTGGCGCTGACAGCCTGTCGGAAGCGGTCCGCTGGGGATCGGAAATCTTCCACACGCTGAAAAAGGGTCTGTCCGAAAAAGGTCTGGCCACAGCAGTCGGAGACGAGGGCGGTTTTGCACCGAACCTAGGGTCGACCCGCGAAGCGCTGGACTTCATCATGGCCTCGGTCGAAAAAGCCGGTTTCAAGATTGGTGACGAAGTCGTGCTCGCGCTGGATTGCGCGGCAACCGAATTTTTCCGCGATGGCAAATATCATATCTCCGGTGAGGGCAAGGTGCTCAGCCCGGCAGAAATGTCCGACTATCTTGCCGCGCTGTGCAAGGACTATCCGATCAAGTCGATCGAAGACGGCATGTCGGAAGATGATTTCGAAGGCTGGAAACTGATCACCGACGCGGTCGGCGATACGGTGCAACTGGTTGGCGATGATCTGTTCGTAACCAATCCCGAGCGTCTGTCGATGGGCATCAAGGACGGCCTGGCCAATTCGCTGCTGGTGAAGGTCAACCAGATCGGAACGCTGTCGGAAACATTGGCGGCGGTCCGGATGGCCCATAATGCATCCTATACCGCGGTCATGTCGCATCGTTCGGGTGAGACCGAAGATTCCACCATCGCCGATCTCGCGGTCGCGACCAACTGCGGCCAGATCAAGACCGGCAGCCTCGCAAGGTCGGACCGGCTCGCCAAATATAACCAGCTGATCCGGATCGAGGAAGAATTGGGAAGCGTCGCTCGTTACGCCGGGCGCTCGATTTTCAGTTAGGCGCTGTTTCCTCGTTTTTTTGAGGCGGTTGGGCGCCGTTCTTCAAAAATAGATATTAAGGCTCTTGCCAGCGAATCACTTTTCTGATTCAAGGCTGTTATATGGCGAAACGCGAAAAAATCACCGGTCTGATAAAAGCTGCCCTCGGGCCGGGCTTCGCGCTGATGACTCTGCTTGCCATCGCCGGCTATGCAGTGGTCGGGCCGACCGGCGTTCTGGCATGGGGCGAATATCAGGCAAAGCTGGAAACGCGCGGGATCGAACTGGCCAGACTGGAAGCCGAACGCGATGCATTGGGCAACCGGGTCCGGCTGCTTGATCCGCGCGGGGCTGATCCCGACCTGATCAGTGAACTGATGCGCAAAAAACTGAATGTCGTGCATCCTGACGAGATCATTGTTCCGCTGAAATAGCGCCGGGCAGTTTCGATTGGTCCGGCCGATTATTTAACCGGTCAGTGAGTCTAAGTGCTTGGGTAACGTAACAGTTTTGGCTATGCTATTTGCTAGTCAAAAAAAGGATCCCGCTCGCGTGGCAAAAGCTCCCCGGAAAACCACCCCAGCCAAGAAAACCGAAGCGCCCAAACGCGCCCCAGCCAAAGCAAAACCGGTCGTGCATTCGACCGGCGGTTTGAAGGCCCCGATATATAGAGCGACCAAAGCAGAAATGCTGGAATTCTACGAGCAAATGCTGCTGATCCGGCGCTTCGAGGAGAAGGCCGGGCAGCTTTACGGCCTCGGTCTGATCGGCGGGTTTTGCCACCTGTACATTGGTCAGGAAGCAGTGGTCACGGGCCTGCAGTCGGCGATCAGCCCCGGCAAGGACAGCGTGATTACCGGCTATCGCGATCACGGTCACATGCTGGCCTGCGGGATCGACCCGAATATCGTGATGGCAGAGCTGACCGGCCGCGCCTCCGGCATTTCGAAAGGCAAGGGCGGTTCGATGCACATGTTCTCGGTCGAACATGGTTTCTACGGCGGCCACGGCATTGTCGGCGCGCAGGTGTCGCTCGGCACCGGTCTGGCCTTCGCTCATAAATATAAGGAAGATGGCGGCGTCTGTCTGGCCTATTTCGGTGATGGCGCTTCGAACCAGGGGCAGGTTTACGAAAGTTTCAACATGGCGGAACTCTGGCAGCTGCCGGTGATTTTCGTGATCGAGAATAACCAATATGCCATGGGCACCAGCGTCAACCGCTCGTCCGCCGAAGACCAGCTTTACCGGCGTGGCGAAAGCTTTCGCATTCCCGGCGTGCAAGTCGACGGCATGGATGTGCTGGCGGTTCGCGGCGCGGTCGAAGAGGCGTTGAAGGATGTGCGCAGCGGCGGCGGTCCGGTGTTGATGGAACTCAAGACCTATCGCTATCGCGGCCACTCGATGTCCGATCCGGCGAAATATCGCAGCCGCGACGAGGTTCAGGACGTGCGCGAGAAATCCGATCCGATCGAACGGCTGAAGGCGGCGTTGCTCAAGCAGGGCGTGTCCGAAGAAGATCTGAAAGCGATGGACAAGAAGGTCCGGAAGACCGTGATGGAGGCGGCTGATTTCGCCGAAGAGTCACCGGAACCGGAATTGTCCGAACTTTATACTGACGTGCTGGTGGAGCAATATTGATGGCGATCGAACTGAAAATGCCCGCCCTGTCGCCGACGATGGAAGAAGGCACATTGGCCAAATGGTTCGTCAAGGAGGGCGACGAAGTCAGCTCCGGCGATATTTTGGCGGAGATTGAAACCGACAAGGCGACGATGGAATTTGAAGCCGTCGACGAAGGCGTGATCTCGAAAATTCTGGTCGAGGCCGGAACCGACGAGGTCGCTGTCGGCACGGTGATCGCCGAGATGACCGGTGAAGACGAAGAAGCCGAAACCGGAAGCGAAGCCGCTCCGGCCAGTGAGGCCAGGGAAGAGGCCAAGCCTGCGCCTGCGCAAGAAGAGAAGCCCGAGATCATGGAGGCCGCACCGCCGGCTCCGATTTCGCGGGCCGACGACCCGTCGGTTCCTGAGGGCACTGCCATGGCCTCGATCACCGTCCGGGAAGCCCTGCGCGATGCGATGGCCGAAGAAATGCGCAAGGACGAGACTGTCTTTGTAATGGGCGAGGAAGTCGCCGAATATCAGGGCGCCTACAAGGTGACCCAGGGCCTGCTAGACGAATTCGGCGCCAAGAGGGTGATCGACACGCCGATCACCGAACATGGTTTTGCCGGTATTGGGGCGGGCGCGGCGATGGGCGGACTGAAGCCGATTGTCGAATTCATGACCTTCAACTTCGCGATGCAGGCGATCGACCAGATCATCAACTCGGCGGCCAAGACCAATTATATGTCCGGTGGCCAGATGCGTTGCCCGATCGTGTTCCGCGGTCCCAATGGTGCAGCCTCCCGCGTCGGCGCGCAGCATAGCCAGAACTACGGTCCCTGGTACGCTTCGGTTCCCGGCCTGATCGTCATCGCCCCTTATGACGCAGCGGACGCCAAGGGCTTGCTCAAAGCGGCGATACAGACTCCTGATCCGGTGGTGTTTCTGGAAAATGAATTGCTCTACGGACGCTCGTTCGAAATACCCGAGATAGAGGATTATACGCTGCCGATCGGCAAGGCCCGGATCATGCGCGAAGGTGGTGATGTCACCATCGTCAGCTATTCGATCGGTGTCGGGCTGGCGCTGGAAGCTGCTGATACGCTTGCGGGCGAGGGGATTGAAGCCGAGGTTATCGATCTCCGCACCTTGCGGCCGCTGGACACCGAGACCGTGCTCAAGAGCCTTGCGAAAACCAATCGTCTGGTTGTTGCAGAGGAAGGATGGCCGACCTGCTCGATCGCCAGTGAAATCATCGCCGTCTGCATGGAACAGGGTTTCGACGATCTCGACGCCCCGGTGATGCGGGTGACCAACGAGGATGTGCCTTTGCCTTATGCAGCCAATCTCGAGAAAGCGGCACTGATCGACAGCGCGCGGATTATCACGGCGGTGAAGAAGCTCTGCTATCGTTAGGTCGGCAATGGACGCGATAATAGCACCCGCTCAAGCGGCCCGGCACGCCGGCTTGTTTGCCGGCAGGGCAATGTCCTAGCTCGGCGGATTGTCAATCGTGGCGTAGGTGCTGCATTTCCACAGCTCGTTATCCGGAATCTTGCTTGCGTTTTTCATCGCGTGGTCGTCACGCTCACGGGCCACGAAAGCGCTTTCATAGCGGATCACGGTCTCCCCGAAAAACCGGTCTGAAACCAGCGGTTTATAATCATATATGACTTCCGCAAAATTGATTGCGGTTGATCCGGCTGCCGATATTTTCTTGCCCGGTCGGCCGATACCGCCGTTGAGACTGGAATTATATCTGCCATCGCCTTCCGCGCCGTGCGAGGATGAGAAATTCGTGTTGCCGCCGTAACAGCGCTGCCAGCGTATCCATTGTCCCTTGTCGGACCCGGTTCTGCCGTTGGTTTCCAGACTGGAAAGTATGATCCGTGCGTTGGGCGAGAAATCGATCGCGTCGCCGGTGAGGTCGGCACCGGTGAATATTTCGCGAATATCAGCCTCGTCGATCGACTCCCGCGCGCGGGAAGCATTATCTGCGACCAGCATAGCAATCTGGCTAACCTGGAGATGGGCGATCGCAAGATTTGCGGTTTCCATCCCGGCCATGCCGATCAGCAGCATCACCGGCGCGGTAAAGGCAAATTCGAGCAGTGCTAGACCGCTGGTATCTTCAACGATCGGCAGATTCTTGAACCTGTCGATCATGGCGGAGGCATTGTTTTTCAGAATATTGTTCATTTTCTTTTGCCTCCCTCTAATCCAGCGTTGAAACACAGGTTTCGACGAGATCGACCTGCGCGCCAAATGGCTGGTTTCGTACCGCCGTACTGTTTGAAATGGTCATGATTTCGTCCATCCCCATCATCGACGCCAGCGGGAAGAGCCGTGGCGACGTGATCTCGATGGTGTAGCTGACGATATCGTCGGGACCACCAGTGCCTTCGATGCCGTAATCGATATCGAACACATCATTGTTGTTATTGTCGATGTAGCAGTCGCCCGGATCCACTTCACCGTTACCGTTCTTGTCGGTGGTGAGCTTTTCCGGTTTGCCGATATTGGTAAAATCGAAATAGCTTTCGGTCTTCACCTTGACGACTGCGTCGTTGAGGACGAGATCTTCCAGCCCACTGTTTACCTGCTGCTTGATCTCTGCAACCGTCATCTCGCCGGTCGACGCGTCGCGTGCCACCTTGTGCAGAACCGACTTGGACACCGTATCGACATAGCCCCGATATCCCAGGTCCATAATGCCCATGAGCATCAGGATGAACGGTCCGGCGACAAGTCCGAATTCGACCAGGGTCGCGCCGTTTTCATCCGACAGAATGCGCGCTTTTTTCATTGCTGACCGGATCATTTCGACAACCTCAGTCCGCCAATAGTCTTCGCGATATCACCGAAAGCGTCCTGTAGCGCGGTGTTGCTGGTGGCAGCCGCGGCATGACTTTCGCTCGTCGCACAATTTTTCAGATGCGTCTGGACCGTGCTGCTGTTGGTGAACTGGATTACCCAGATCGTCGTGCCCTGAGCCTTGACCGCATTGCACATCAACTGGAAGCGCTGGGCCTGGATTTTCTCATAGTCCGACTGGCCGGTGCCCGTCGGGGCCAGACGACCATCCAGCTGGTTGTAGCCATAGACGTTATATCTGTTCGGAAAGACGTTCAAATCACCATCGGTCATGAAGATGAGATGACGCGAGATATTGAATCCGTTTTTGGATTTCGAGTTTTCCGTAGCAAACAAACCGGTGGGTGACAGGAAGCGCGCGCCCCAAATCATACCGATTGTGTGGTTGGTATTGCCATTCGGGCTAAGCGAACTGATGTAGCTCTTGAGAGTGCCCGGATAGATCGTGCTCCCTGCCGAATTGAGGCCGGGATTGGAATCATAGCTGGCATATTCCGCAAGCCGTCTGCCTGCTGTCGGACATGATGAGTCGCTTGCCGACGATCCGTTGCGGAGATATTCAACACCGGTCCAGTAAGGCCGCCAGCGCGTTGCCTTGGATTCCGGAATAAGATCGATATCCAGATCGTAGGCATTTGCCGGAATGGCATTGGTCGTGGCGGTGATATCCGCGTAGCTGTCGCGTTCCTCGATGCATCCATCCCAACGGTCGTTTGGACCGTTCGTGTTGCTGGTGGGAGTGTTGTACAGAGTTGGTCGCAACGCGGACGGGTTGGATGACTTGATCGACTTCACATATTTGGAAACATCGTGGTCGAATTCGTCATATTCCCAGAAATCAAAAACAGCACCCGGCTGCCAGGTCGTCGTTTTTACCGGTGGTGAATCATATCTTTCGACCTTCCGCTTGCAAACTTTGTTATTTTTGCTTTTGCGGTCATAGCTGTAGAAGCTGAATTCATAGTAATAGCCGTTCTGGGTGAGCGGCGTGCCGGACCCATATCCGCTATTGCCTGGTGACCAAACCGGAGGCGTGGATTTATTCTGCCCGAACTTGAATTCGCAGGCATCGCGATCATTGCCGTCGGCGCCTGCAACGTTGATTTGTTCGTAGGTTCTTCTCAAGCCGGTCCCGGGGACTTTCCAATGGGCTCTTCGGGTCTGGTAATTCCATTCATCCTCTTCCGCCGTGCCAACGCCGCCGACCAGCCATGACGGATCAGCATCGTACAGGGTCTCGCCCACGTTAATCATCGCATTATAGGGCATGAAGCCATAGCGGATCTGGCTGCCTTGTGCGCCTCCGCCGGATCCGAGAATGTTGTAGAAATCCTCTACCGCATTTTTCAGACCGGTGATTTTCTTCAGCGACTCGTTGCTGGTGCTGCTGCCATCGGGTTTCCAGTTCATCGAACCGGTAACGTCTAGCACCATCATCACATCGACATTGCCGATGTCGAGGCGGCTCGAGCAATCGACCTTCAGATGCATTTTATCGTATCCGAAGATCTTCATCAGCGACGTGTTTATTGTGGTTTCGGCGAAGCCATTGACGGTTTTGTCTCCGGGACCATCAACGAACCGGGGATTGGCTTTACCGTCGACAGGTAAGAAGGGGTCGGTATCGAAAGAGCCTTCCGGAAAGTTGAAATCGAAGAATTTGCGGGCTTCAGTGGCGTCAGCGGAGGACATGGTCGCTCCCGACATCGAACGTCGTCCGGCCAGAACGCCGGCGTCACATGCTTGCTGCAAACGAGCCTGGGCCATATAGCCGCGGCCGATGTCAATGCCGCCGCCAATGATGCCGACAATCGGGAACAATGCTGCGGCCGCCATTGCATAGACATTACCTGCATTGTTCGATCGCAATGCCCTCAAGATGGCTCGCGTGGATTTTCTGTTTCTCTTGCCAAGCATTTCGTCCGGCCCCCTGAAATAACGCAATTTGAACATGTCAATTACGTGGAAAAGGGTTAGCGGCTGGCCAATGGGCTTGGTTAAAGCGATCTTTACCTTGATTTCGGGGGGAAAACTGGCAACCGCTGCACCATGATTGATGCGTTGAAAGAGCTGGAACCTCTCCAGAGATTGATTGCGGCCTATGCAAAATCGACGGATCGTGACCGTTATGCGCTGTTGTTTGCGCTCGATGCCCGATTCGCGGAAATAGTCCGGTCAACGTCGGAAATTTTGATTGGACAGATGCGGTTAACCTGGTGGCGGGATATTTTAACCAAAGCCGCGTCCGAGCGACCCGTTGGCGAACCTCTGATCGAACATATCAATCTGCTCGAGGCCAAAGGGGACTCGCTTGAGCCGCTGCTGGCCTTGCTTGACGGCTGGGAAGTGATGCTCGACGACTTTCCGTGGGATGATCGCCAGTTCCAGACCTATGCCACAGCGCGGGGGACGGGATTTTTCGGATTTGCTCTGGCCGGTGCGGAGCCGCTGACCGAAGATCAGGTCGAACTGGCCCGGGCATGGGCCTTGTGGGACTTTGCCCGGCATTGTTCCGACGCGAAAATGCGGGCCTCGGCCTTCGAGCGTTGCTCGGCGATCGTGAAGTCGCAGGCGCGCGCGGATTTTGACAGAAGCGGACGACCGCTCTCTATCCTTTGCGGGCTGATGACCCGCGATGTTAGGAAAGGGCAACTGGCTGCCGATCTATATACTCCGGCCAGCGCCGCGCGGATCATATGGCACGGCATCGCTGGTCGCTAGGGCGGTAGTCGCTGATCTGCGGATAGCGCTTATGAAGAAATTCGCCGCCGGGGCTGCCGGCATGATGTTGATGCTGACGGCCGGCCTGTTCATCTGGATCGGTGCGGAGGGTCAGGATATGCCGATCCCGGCTGCACCGCCGGTCCCCGAACCTGCCGAGGCCGAAAGCCTGCCGGTGGTCGAACTGGATCCGGACCTCGTCGGGCCGGCCCCGCCAGTACCGCCCAGTGCCTACAAGGCGTCGCGTGAGGAAAGGCGGTTCAATCGCTATGACCGCAACCGCGATGAAATTGTCACCCGTCTCGAGATGATGAGCAGTCGAACCGATTCCTTCAAAAAGCTCGACACCGATGGCAATAATTATCTCTCGTTCGAGGAGTGGGCGATCTCGACCAGCGAACGATTTGCGGGCGCCGACGCCAATGGCAATGGTCAGCTGACCCGTACCGAGTTTCGCAGCACGAGGCCCAAGCGCTCGCCGCCGCGCTGCAAATGCTAGGCTATTTGCAGGCCTTTTGACGACAGCGGTTGCAGCCAGGAGGCGAAGTCTTCCCGGGCTCGCGCGGTATAGGCTTCCTTGCGCTCTTTCTTTTTGACCCGCTGCTCGAACGGCGGGAAGAGTCCGAAATTGACGTTCATCGGCTGATAGTCGCGGGCGTCGGCACCGCCGGTGATATGCGATAGCAAGGCGCCGAAGGCAGTAGTCTGCGGGGGCAGGGTGAAAGGCTCGCCACGAATCTCGGCAGCGACCATCCGGCCCACCATCAGGCCGACGGCGGAGCTTTCGACATAGCCCTCGCAACCGGTGATCTGGCCGGCGAAGCGGATATGCGGTGCTTTCTTGAGGCGCAATTGCGGATCGAGCAATTTGGGTGCGTTGATGAACGTGTTGCGATGGAGGCCACCCATCCGGGCGAATTCGGCATTTTCAAGACCGGGAATGGTCTTGAGCAGATCGGCCTGCGCGCCATATTTGAGCTTGGTCTGGAATCCGACCATATTCCACAGCGTGCCAAGCGCATTGTCCTGGCGCAACTGGACGACCGCATAGGCCTTGCCGCCAGTATGGCTGTTGGTCAGACCGACCGGCTTCATCGGACCGAAGCGCAGGGTTTCGGGACCGCGCGAGGCCATAACTTCGATCGGCATGCAGCCCTCGAAATAAGGCGTGTCCTTTTCCCACTGTTTGAAGTCGGTCTTTTCGCCGTCGAGCAGGCCCTGGATGAAGGCCTTATATTGCTCCTCGTCCATCGGGCAGTTGATATAGTCCTTGCCGTCGCCTTCCGGCCCGACCTTGTCCCAGCGCGACTGCATCCAGGCGATGTCCATGTTGATGCTGTCTTTATAGACGATAGGGGCAATGGCATCGAAGAAGGCCAGCGAGTCCTCGCCGGTCGCCGCGCCGATGCTTTCCGCCAGAGTCATCGCGGTGAGCGGTCCGGTGGCGACAATCGTCAGGCCGCTTTCGGGAAGCTGGTCGATGCGCTCGCGGACAATCTCGATATTGGGATGTTCCGTAAGCCGCTTGGTCACGCCTTCGGAAAAATGATCGCGGTCGACGGCGAGCGCCGATCCGGCGGGCAGGCGGTGCTTGTCGCCTTCGCCGATGATGATCGAATTGAGGTCGCGCATTTCCTGGTGTAAAAGTCCGACGGCGTTTTTCTCCGCATCATCGGAGCGAAAGCTGTTCGAGCAGACCAGTTCGGCGAGGCCTTCGGTCTGGTGGGCAGGCGTCATTTCGCCGCTTCCCCGCATCTCGGACAGGCGGACTTTCACGCCCTGTTCCGCGAGTTGCCATGCTGCTTCCGACCCGGCGAGTCCGCCACCAATAATATGTACATCTGTCATGGGCGCCTTAGTGTTGTGGTAAGACTCTAATGTCAATCTGGCAGTCGAGCCCGTTGCATGATACAGGCGATGAAGAATAGGGGACGATGACATTCCGATGAAAAGCGCATTTGCCGAATCCCGACCGTTTTTGCTGCTCAGCCTGCTGTTCGGGATCAGCTATTTCTTTGTAAAAGATAGCAATATTCCCGGCCTCTACCTGATGGCGTGGAAAGGTGCCGGCGTCGGGTTTCTCGCCATTTATGCGCTGGTCCGTCTGCATCGGCTGGACGGAAAGATTGTCGGCGCGATCATGGCCCTCGGTGCGATCGGCGATATGGCGCTCGAATATGACCTGATTCTCGGCGCCGGTGCCTTCATGGCCGGACATCTCGTCGCGATTGCTTTCTACTCCCGCTTCCGCCGCCATCAACTGGGGTTCAGCCAGAAAATATTCGCGATCATGCTCGTGCCGCTGTCGGTGCTGATCGCCTGGGCATTGCCGTCGGTTCGGGCGGATGCCGCCGGTGTCGCAGTCTATTGCCTGTCAGTCGCGGCCATGGCGGCCATGGCATGGACCAGCCGCTTTTCACGCTATCAGGTTGGCGCCGGCGCGGTGATGTTTCTGGTCTCGGACTTGCTGATTTTCGCCCGGATGGGCCCGATGGAAAACAGTGTCATTCCGGAATTGCTGATCTGGCCGCTATATTATTTCGGCCAGTTCATGATCGCCACCGGAATTGTCAGGACGCTGAGGCACGAATTGGCAGCCGAAAGCGCAGACCCGGTTCACGCCTGATAAGCGGCGATCGTCGTACGGTGCAGCAGGCGGTCGTGGCCGTCATAACCCCCGGTCGCGCAGTGCAGCACCGAGCGATTGTCCCACATAATCAGCATATTTTTCTGCCACTGGTGGCGATAGACAAATTCGTCACGGCTTTGCCAGGCATATAATTGCTGGAGCAAGGGCAGGGCTTCTTCTTGCGCCATGCCTTCAAAGCCGATGATATAGCCCATGCAGCTGAACAGTCCGGGGCGACCGGTCTCCGGATGTTCGCGGATCAAGGGGTGAGTCTCGATTGCGCGGGCCGATTCGTCGGGACGGATCGCCATGCTGCGGCCCTCGTCCTTTTCACCATAGGCGCCATCCGGCGCATAGGCGAGACCTGCGCTGTGGATCGCGGTCAGGCCTTCATATTGGGCGCGCATTTCGGATGGCATGGCGTCGAGCGCAGCGTGCTGGTTGGCGAATAATGTATCGCCGCCGACGGGAGGAATGGTGATCCCGAGCAGGCAGGTGCCGGCTGGCGGATGCACCTGGAAACTCCAGTCGCTGTGCCAATTTTCGGCAAATAGCGGGCTTTTCTCTTCGGCATCGCGCCGGATGGCAGCAATATGTCGGCGGCCTTCTATCGGGTCGAAAAACGGGTCATGGCCGAAGTCGCCGAAATATCTTGTGAACCGTTCCAGATCGTCATCGTTCATCGTCTGGTCCGGGAAGGACAATACATGATGGTCGAGCCAAGCGGATCTGAGGGCGGAGACTTCGTCAGTCGAGAGTGGCTGCCTGAGATCGATGCCGGTCACTTCGGCGCCGCAGGCTTGCCCGGATGGACTGATCTTCATCGGCTTTCCCCTCCATGTTTTTCCGTTCGTGCCGAGCCTGTCGAAGGGCCTATCGCCATCGAGAGACCTCTTCCTGCAAGGGGCTTCTTCGACAGGCTCAGGACGAACGGTATTGGATCATTCGGCTGTATCTTCCGGCGCTTCATCTCCCGATGCTTCCGGTGTCGCTATGTCACCATCGGAAATGCCCTGTTCGACCATTTCCTCAACCACCGCATCTTCGGCTTCGTTTTCCGATTCTTCTTCCTCGTCAATCTTGGCGGCGCCGACGACATGTTCGCCCTTCGCAACGTCGAACAATTTGACGCCCGAGCTGTTGCGCCCGATCACCCGCATGTCCGCAACTTTCATGCGGATCAGCTTGGCCTGGTCGGTGACCAGCATGACCTGTTCGTCGTCGGTGGCGCGGAAGCTTGCGACAACAGTGCCGTTGCGCTTGATATTGTCGATATTGAGAATGCCCTGACCACCGCGGCCCGACTGGCGATATTCGTAGGCGCTCGAGCGCTTGCCATAGCCATTGGTACAGACAGTGAGGATGAAGTCCTCCGTTTCACTGAACTCGGCCATACGTTCGGCGGAAAGCTCGGGTGCGTTCTCGTTATCCTTCCAGGGAGCCGCTTTCAGATATTGATCGCGTTCCTCGGTCGAGGCTTCAAATCCGCGCAGAACAGACAGCGATATCACTTCGTCGTCGCCCTTGAGCGCGATGCCGCGCACGCCGGTGGACGTCCGGCTCTGGAACGAGCGGACCGCGTCACCGGCAAACCGAATGGCCTTGCCATTCTTGGTTGCCAGCAGGACGTCATCATTGTCGCTCAGCAATTCGACGCCAATCAGGCGATCATCGTTGCCTTCCTCAAATTTCATCGCGAATTTGCCGTTGGACGGTACGTTGGTAAAGCTGTCCATGCTGTTGCGCCGTACGCCGCCTTTGGCGGTGGCGAACATGACATGGAGGCTCGACCATTCGGCTTCGTCTTCCGGCAATGGCAATACGGTGGAGATCGTCTCGCCATCGGCCAGCGGCAGCAGGTTGATCATCGGGCGGCCCTTGGTCTGGGGTCCGCCTTCGGGCAGTTTCCAGACTTTCAGGCGATAGACCTTGCCGTGGGTCGAGAAGAACAGGACCGGCGTATGGGTCGAGGTCACGAACAATTCGACAATTGCGTCCTCGTCCTTGGTCGTCATGCCGGCGCGGCCCTTGCCGCCGCGGCGCTGGGCACGGAATGTGTCGAGCGGGGTGCGCTTGATATAGCCGCCATGGGTGACGGTCACGACCATCTCGGACCGTTCCATCAGATCCTCGTCTTCGAGGCCGTCCCATGCTGCGGTTATTTCCGAGATGCGCGGGGTCGCAAATTCGTCGCGAACCTGTTCGAGCTCTTCACGCATTACGGCATAGAGCTTTTCGCGGTCGGCGAGAATCGCGAGATATTCCTCGATCGCTGTGGCCAGTTCCTTCAGTTCGTCGCCGATTTCCTCGCGGCCGAGCGCGGTCA
>TARA_R110000772_G_scaffold3339_1_pt1 | contig 16515 bp, 28 predicted proteins | sample TARA_R110000772 | Tara Oceans TARA_R110000772 (sample SAMEA4397948) | marine metagenome | biome: Polar Biome; feature: [SRF] surface water layer (ENVO:00010504); material: water (ENVO:00002006), including particulate matter (ENVO:01000060) such as... | depth 5 m | reverse complement strand
GGGTTCCTAGAATTAATAAAGTAAATGGTTTAACTCAAGAACATATTACTAAATGGGGGTGGAAAGTCGACCCCGACGGTAGAGTCAATTTCCCAGATTACCAGTGCCGCATTCTTAAAAATACCCCAGATATAAAGTGGAAAAATAAAGTCCACGAAGTTTTAACAGGGTATAAGACAGAATCTCACCTACCCGCAAATGATGAGTTTTGTATCCATCATTTAAAGGATATAAAACGTCAAGAAAAACAAAACGAATTATATAGAACATTATGAGAAATATAAAACTAATAACTAATTGTGAAAGATCCCCTAACTATTTAATGGATATTTCTGTTAAACATTGGTTAGCAAATGGGTTTGAACCTAAAGATTTAATTTTTTTAGTAAATAATATTTCTCATTTTGATATGGTAGATTCTTTAAAAAAATCTTATAATATTGATGCTAAAAGAGTAAATAGTATTGATAATATATACGATCCTAACCAATGTGTGGTTTGGGATGATTTAATAGAATATGATTATGGGGCTTACCATGATCGCGAACATTTAATTATAAATTCAATTCAACATAAATTACTTGAAGAAGGTGTAGATGTTGTTATATTTTTAGATCGTGATGAATTACTATGGCATGAAAGTGGGGATTTAATTAATGTATTAAATACATTTAATGAACCTGTTATTCGTGCACGTGGGGTTGAAGTAATTCAGGCAGCAGATGAAGGGCCTTTAAATCTATCAAAACCAATCGCTGATCAAAGATCTTGGTTTAGATGGTTTCCCTCCAAAAGCAAAGCTTGTATAACAAGGACCCCAGTAGACTGGATAATAGGTCGACATGGAACTAAATGTGGTAGATGGCCTCATGCAGATACATTAGCACACCCTGAATTACAATTTCACCCAGAAGCTAATACAAAAGAATATCCTGGACTATATCTAGTCCATTTTGATAAAATGGATATTGATTTAGTATATAAATTAAGGCAAGAAAGCCAAGACATATTTAAAACTAATAATAGGCATACTGGTGTTATCGATAGAGAAGAATTCGAAAATTGGTTCACAGAAGCCCATCGTGATTTAACCCCAGGAAGAGAATTATATCAAGATAAAGAATTTTTAAAAAAGGTAGGAGTTTAATGAAAATATTAACAACAAAATTTAAAGATGTAAAATTATTTAACCCTACTGTATATAGTGATGATAGGGGGTTTTTTGTAGAATCTTTTAACCAAAAAATACAAGACGAATTAAATGTAAATTTTTTACAAGATAACCATTCTAAATCAAAACAATATGTTATCCGTGGGTTACATTATCAGTGGGATAATCCCATGGGTAAGTTACTAAGAGTAGTATCAGGGGCGGGTATCGATGTAATATTAGATATAAGAAAAAATTCCCCAACATATGGGGAATATGAATCTTTTAAACTAACAGACTCAAATTTTAATATATTGTGGGTACCCCCGGGATTTGCCCAGGGATTTTTAGCCTTAGAAAAAAACACACATTTATGTTATAAAACAACAGCATTACATAATGGGGAGGCAGAGGGGGCAATACATCCTCTAAAATCTGGGTTAGATATAAATTGGGGGGTACCTAGTAACAATATTTTATTATCTAAAAAAGATACCTTAGCTCAAAATTTTAATCAATATAATTTAAACCCAAAATTTTAAAATGAAAAAAATATTAATAGCTGGTGGGGCTGGTTTTATTGGAACCCGTTTTTGCAATGAAAATAAAGATAACTACGATATAACTGTAGTTGATCATTTTTGGTTTGGAGATCACTTAGATAAAAAAATCAAAAAAATTAAAAAAGATCTTAAACAATTAACACCTGAAGATTTAAAAGGTTTTGATGCAGTTTTATTTTTAGCAGGTTTATCTAATGACCCTATGGCTCTATATAGACCTGATCTTAACTTTATAGAAAATAATGCTTCACCTACCTATTTAGCTTTTATAGCTAAACAAGCAGGTATAAAAAAGTTTATATGTGCTAGTTCTTGTAGTGTTTATGGATTTACTAAAAATAGAACCCTTACTGAAACTAGTAAAGTTAAACCTGCGTATGCCTATGGGGTCTCAAAATTACAGTGTGAACAAGGTTTATCTATATTAGAAGATGATTCTTTTAAACCTATTCTTTTTAGAAAAGGAACAGTTGGGGGGTGGTCACCCAAAATGAGATTTGACCTAGTAGTAAACACTATGGTTATGACTGCACTTACTAAGGGAGTTATTACGGTTAATAGTGCTAATTTATGGAGACCCCTTATTGATATAAGAGATGTTATAGAAGGGTATAAAAAAGCTATTGATTGTGATGATGAAATTTCGGGAGTATATAATTTAGTAGGGAATAATTACACCATTGGTGATTTAGGGGATTTAATCTTTAATGAATTAACTAATAAAGGATATAATATTGATCTCCAAATTAACAATACTAAAGACATTAGAAATTATAAAGTAAGTGGTGATAAAATGGAAGATGTATTTGGATTTAAGGCCAAATATAATCCCTCGGATTCAGTAAATGAAATTATTTCAAATCTTGGAAAGGATTTTAACTTTAACCAAGATAACTTTTATAATATTAAAACCTTTAAATCCCACTATTAATGAGAGTATTACTAACAGGAGGAAATGGTTTATTAGGAAGGTACTTAATTAAAGAATTAATTAAATCTAATATTAGTTTTTATGCCCCCACCAGTAATGAGTGTGATATTATAGATTTATCACAAATTAATTTAATGGTATTTAATTATAAACCAGATATAGTAATACACTGTGCCGCTATAGCTAAATACAAAGATGTAGAGTTAGATCCCCAAAAAGCATTACGAACTAATGTTGAGGGAACATGTAATATTACCAATGCTTGCATGACTAATAATACTAGGTTAGTTTATATTTCTACATCTCATATTTTTGATGGTCAAAAAGGGAATTATACTACATCAGATCCCATAAACCCACTTACAAAATATGCTAAAACTAAAGCAGCAGGAGAGTATACTGTAGGGGTACATGATAATTCTCTTATAATTAGAACTGAGTTTTGTGAACCTATATTCCCCTTTGAATATGCTTATATAGATAAATGGTCTTCTAAAGAGTATGTTGATATACTAGCACCCCAAATATTAAATGCTTGCTTAAGTAGTCAAAAAGGAATAATACATTTAGGAGGCAAAAGAAAAACATTTTATGATTTTGCGCTTATAAGAAACCCCAAAGTAAAAAAAGGAAGCATTGAAGATATTAAAAAAACCAGTAAAGTGCCTATTTTAGTTGACACTTCTTTGGTATCTAGTTAATTATTTTATACACTAAGAATAATGAAAAATCTAATTGAATCTTTACACAATCTAAACAAAAAATATAATGTTATTGGGGTTAAACAATCTACTGAAGATGAAGGTGCTCTTTATGATGATATTTTATTAATGAGAAGAATTTCTGAAATCAATAACCTAAAACTCAGTGTCAAAATAGGGGGGTGTGAAGCTAAAACCGATATAGATTTTTGTAAAAAAATCTTAACAAACGGTATAGTAGCCCCTATGGTAGAGTCAGAATTCGCTTTACAAAAATTTATTGAATCTACTATTAATATAAAAGATATAGATTTATATATTAACATGGAAAGCAAAACAGCTTATGAGAATTTGGATAATATTTTAAATTCTTCCTCTTCAAAACTTTTAAAAGGAATTATAGTAGGAAGATCGGATTTAACTAAATCTTTTGGGTATAGCAAAGATTATGTAGATTCTCCTTTTATGCATGATATAGTATATAAAGCATTAAATAAAATAAAACAATATGGATTAACTACTTTAATGGGGGGTAATATATCACCTAAAAGTAGTACCTTTATTAAGCAATTATATAAAGAAAAATTATTAAACTATATTGAAACCAGAAATATTATTATACAATTAAATGATAATAATATAAATAACTTAAATAATACTATTAAATCTTCTCTTTTATTTGAATCAGAATGGCTTAATTATAAAGCATTTTATTATAACCAAATAGGGGATCAGTATACAAATAGATCCTCAACAATACTAGATAGACTATAAATGGAATCCAGATTTTATGACCTCCAAAAACTCTTAAAGGAAGAAAAATGCTTTAAGATGATATGTGGAGCAGGAAATGAAGATGCCCCATACGTTAAAAAGTTAGCCCTTATTTATACTTTAGCAGGGGCTAAAATATTAGATGTATCTTGTAATGTTAGGGTAATTGAACATGCTATGGAAGGTATTGATTTAGCATACAATATAGCCCCGTCATTAGGAGTTAAAATAGGGGTTAAACCTTATATAATGGCTAGTGTAGGAATGCCCGGAGACCATCATGTAAGAAAATCTTATATTGATCCCAATACATGTATTGGTTGCAATATATGCATACCAGTTTGCCCCACAGAAGCCATCCCCCAAAACTTTACAGAAAAATTAGATTTATACAAAATGTTAAATGGTAGTTTTGAAGTAGAAGACCAGTCTAAAGAAGTAGTTATAAAAGATTTATGTATAGGATGTGGAAAGTGTAGTAATGTATGTCCTAAAGATGATATTATATCTTATAGACATAACGCACGTGAACTACGTAAATTATTACCCTTATGTATGAAAGCCGGGGCCGAATTATTCGAATTACACGCGGCTGTTGGAGAAGGTAAAGTTACCATGGAAGAGTGGAGTTTAATTACAGAAATTAACCCAGATAATTATAATTCTATATGTTTAGATAGATTAAATTTAGGAAATCTTAAATTAGAAAATAGAATAACTGAAGCTAAAAATATATCTAAAGATAAAATTATAGTCCAGGCTGATGGTTATCCTATGAGTGGGGGTGAAAATGATTTTAATACTACTCTCCAAGCAGTAGCTTGTGCTGATGTTATTAATAAAAAATTTAACATGAGAGTAGACAAAAAAACAACTAAAACCAGCCCGGGTAAAGCAAAATTAACATCAAAATTAGCTTACAGACCCTTAGGTCATCGAACAGGTGTTTATATTGTTCTTTCAGGGGGCACTAATGCTTTATCTAAACAACTAGCAAACCAGGCAGGAGTTAGATGTAGTGGAATAGCTATAGGAACTTATGCCCGAGACATAGTAGAAGATTTGGTTTCACAAAATGATTTTTATACAAATAAAGATATTATTAAACAAGCATATTTAATTGCTAATCAATTGGTAAAAGCAAATACAAATGAATAAAAAATTAACAATAGCTGTAGATTTTGATGGAACTTTATGTGAATTTAACTTTCCTAAAATTGGAATTCAAAGTCCTCACCAAAAGGAATTAATGACCAAATTAATTCAAATGAGAAAAGATGGACATAAATTAATTTTATGGACTAATAGAGGAGATAATGAAAAATATCCTGTATTAACTGAAGCAATAAATTGGTGTAAAGAAAAAGGATTAGAATTTGACTCTATTAATAGAAATGTAGCGGGTCAAAAGAAACTTTCCGGATATAGTCCAAAAGTAATGGCTGATATTTACATAGATGATTTAGCGGTTAATATAAAAGATTGGAAAACTAAATTAATATGAGAAAAACAATTACTGCTGTAGTTCCTGTGAGGGAAGGTTCCCAAAGAGTTAAAAATAAAAACTTTAAACCTTTTGGAGATACTAATTTATTAGAACTTAAATTACAAACATTACTCCAAGTAAAAACCTTGGATAATATCATAGTTACCACTGATTCAGAACAAGCTAAAAAAATAGCTAACTCATATGGTGTAGATGTACATGAAAGGGAGAAATATTATGCTAGCTCAAAATGTACTAATAGTGAATTTTTTGAAAATTTAGGACAAAATATACATGGTGATTATTTAATGTATACACCCGTTACGTCCCCTTTTATTAAAGTTAAAACTTACTATGATTTTATTAATAGATTTAGCAATTCAACTTGCGATAGTATGGTAACAGCTTCATACATTAAACACCATATGTGGTTAAATAATAAACCTATTAATTATGATCCCCAAGTAGCCCCTAACACACAAGATTTACCTGATATATTAGGGTTAACTTATGGGGTAAATCTTCTTAGTAGGGAAAATATGATTAAATTTAAAAACGTGGTAGGTAATAACCCTTCTTTTTATGTAGTAGAGGGAAAAGAAGCTATTGATATTGATAACCCCCTAGACTTTGAATTTGCTGAATTTTTATATAAAAAATGAAATATATAATAATATTGGGGAAAGGTCCTAGTTCAAAACCTTTAAAAGAATCCTCAAAATATGACATAGCAACCATTAATAATTCTATATGGCTGGCCTCTAATCCAACATATTCATTTTTTAATGATTTAGAATCATTTGAACAAATGACAGATGAAGATTTTAAGGGAGTAACTGACTTAATAGTACCTTCTTATTTACATACCCAATCAAACCCTAGATTTAATAATAAATCTACTGACTTTCACTTTTATAGACTTTCAGAATTCTTCCCCGAAAGGTTTAACCACATTAATATTTACCCCTATGAATTACACCCAAATGATAATAGTAGACCTGAAGAATTAGAAAGAATAAGAAAACACCCAACTCAAATTCCCCCTAAATTACCTGAATGGCCTGGCTCCACAGGTCAAACGGCTACCATGTGGTTATCTATGTTTAAAAATTATAGTAATATTATAATGATGGGGTGTGATCCCAAAGGGGGTTATAACCCGGTTTTTGAAAAAAATTCCCCCCATTATATGGGTTCTGTAGATACTCCTAGTTTTGGGGGGAATTCCACAGCAGCCCAACCTAGGGGATATGATTTAGATTTTGCACAAAGTTTAAAATGGGCTAAGCATTATGGTGTTAATCTTAGACATATAGATGAGGTACCTAAGGAAGAACAAAAAGAATTAGGTTTACTATGATTGTAACTATACACCAACCCAATTTTGTACCATGGTATCCATTTTTTCAAAAAATGGAACAAGCTGATCTATTTATTCTTTTAGGTCATTGTCAATTTGAAAAAAATGGCTTTCAGAATAGGTTTCAATTAGAAAATACTTGGAATACTCTTAGTGTAAAAAAAGGCAAAGAACCTATAATAGAAAAACAATACATAAATCCAAATCATGATTGGATGAAAATTAAAAAAAGATTATTTAAATATAAAAATATACTTAATGAATTAGATCCTTATATTGATAAAAATTTATATAAAACTAATAGAGATATAATTATTTATTTAAAAAATAAACTTAACATAAAAACACCAATAGTTGAAGATCCACCAACAAACTTGGCTTCTACAGAAAGATTACTTACATTATGTAAACAATATGGTGCTACTAAATATCTAGCAGGACAAGGAGGAAAAGATTATTTAAATGAATCTTTATTTTTAAATGAGGGTATAGAAGTAATTTACCAAGAAAATTTAATAAAAAAACACACATTGGATGAAATTATTTAATTTTAATAAAGTATTATGTTTATCCCCACACCCGGATGATGTAGAGTATAGTATGTTAGGTACCATAATAAAACATCCTGATACTCAATTTGAATTACTTCAATTAGCTCAAGGGGGTGATTGTGACCCAACAACAAATATTTCTAGATTAGATGAAGTTAAAAATGTTTGGAAAAAATCAAAATGTAAAAATATAAACATAAATTTTACTGAACATAAATTTATAAAAGAGTTATCAGAGGATAAGTGGATTAATTATATAGAACGTTATTTAGAGGGGGCCGACGCAATATTTTTACCAAATGAATGTGATAGCCATTTTGAACATAGATTTATTTCTGGTTTCGGTCCTGCTTTAATTAGAAATAAAAATATAAGTCTTATTCAGTATTATACCCCCAGTACACAAGATGAATGGAATCCTAATTTATATATCAATATTAAGGACACTTACCGTCTTAAAATAGATGCGTTAAATGAATTTAAAAGCCAAAGTCATAGATACTATTTTAGGAAAGATGTTTTAAGGTCTTTTCATAATGATTTCCAATGTGCTAAAAAAGGAATCCACTATATAGAAAAATATAAAATAATTAATTTATTTGAATAAATGGAAAATCTAGTTTTTTTAGTAAAATCTTATAGAAATCATATAAGATATACCCAACAGTTAATAGATACTATTAATACCCATAATAAGGATAGTATTAAAACATATTTAGCAATACCTGAAGCTGATATGCCTTTATTTAAGGAAAAAATCAATCTATCTAATTGCACGTTAATCTCAGATGAAAGTATAGTAGGAAAGAACGTTTCACAAAGTTGGATGACCCAACAACTAGTAAAGATGAAATTTAGTGAAATGGGTTTATGTAAAAATTATTTTTGGATAGATGGTGATTCTTATTTTATTAAAGACTTTTATTTATCTGACTTTATGTTTAATGATGAAATTCCTTACACTACAATACATGAAAATAAAGATTTATTTTCTTGGATGGCTGAGACTAATATAAATCTATTGCATGATGTACTAAAATCTTATCGCTCAGATAGACAAAAAGTAATGGATTTATTTGGAAGAAAAGGAAAATATTATGACTGGACCTGTCCTAATTTATGGTCTGTTAAAGTATTTGATCATATGCGAGAAAATTACCTAAAACCCAATAATATGACATTTGAAAATTTACTCCAATATGTTCCGGGAGAATTAATATGGTATGGTGAATATTTACTAACTTCACAAGTTATTCCCATAATCCCCTCAGAACCCTGGTTTAAACCTTTCCATTATTTACAACAGATGAATGATTGTAAAAATAAAGGCAACACAGAAGAAACTTTAGCAATGAACTATTTAGGTATAGTAATGCCTAGTAAAGAAACAAACCAATTAAGATTTTCAACATGAAAAAAAATTATAATGGATTAGAAATAGAATTTGGGTCGTTAGTAGAAATAAATGAAAAAATACAACGAAATATAGAAAGTCATTTTAATTTACAAAGTATAGATAAAGATCCATCATCATGGTATAATAAATTTAATTGTGAGTATAAAGAATTAAATAATTTTATTGAATTAACGAAAGATAAAAATACATTACTAGATATAGGATGTCAATTTGGTTCCTTTAGTTTAACATTTATAGGAAATAATACCAATAAACAATCCTTTGCGTTTGATGGAGGAGATAATCCATATCTAACATTAAGCCAGATAAAAATATTAAACCAAATACATAACTTACATATTTTTAATTTTTTAATTGGTAATCAAAACCAAAAAGTAAGTTGTCACTCTGAAGAATTACAATCTCTGGCAATCAATGGGCCCGATATTAAAAATATGTTTTCAATCGACATGTTATGTAATATATACAATATAACTCCAGATGTTATTAAAATGGATATTGAGGGGGCCGAGGTTGATGCTTTATTAGGAGCATATGGGACTATTATAAAAGAAAATCCCATCATATTTATTGAAATCCATCCTAAATTCTTACAAATGTATAGTAATACGATCGATGATATAATATCGTTTATTGATAGTATAAATTATAAAGTACTAGATTTAAACCAAAATGAAGTTATAAATTATAAAGATATACTCTATCAAGAACCCACAGATTCAAATAGAACAATATGGGTGCCTAAAAATATTAAAACATTATGTTAATAGCAACACTAAACCATAACTTACCTGATTTAACTGATAATTTAGTTAATCAATTAAAAAAAGACCCATTATTTAAAGAATGTGAATTAATGGTAGTAGATAATGGCTCAAAATTAGAACCTTTAGCTAAATCAACAACTCACCAATTAGAAGAAAATGTATTTTTTGGTGGAGGTTTCAACGTAGTATTAGATTATTTTTTAACTACAAACCATGAATACCTTTATTTTTTAAATAATGATTTAATATTTCACGGACCTTCATTTTTAGCAACCTCATTAAATGAAGCAAAACAATCAAATGCAGCAGTATATTCACCCTCAGTAATAAATGCTTCTGTAGAACAATGTCATTGGAGACAAATGTGGCATTGGGGAAAAGGTTTAAGAGAAGTAAAATGGGTTGATTTTCAATGCCCTTTAATTAGAAGAGATGTATTAGAAGAAATAAAACAATACCCACAAGAATTAATATATGGGTGGGGATTAGACTTTTATACTGGTTGCATAACAGAAAATAAAAATTTAAAAACAATAGTATCAGATAATCATACTATATGCCATTTAAATTCACAAACATTTAAACAAGATAAAATAAACATAGGAGTATCAGAATTTTGTCAAAGAGCAGAATTAGGAATGCATCAATATTTTTCTAATTCTAACTTTTACCAATTATATTTAAACCTCAGATCTCATGGAGAAAATTACATTTTGCATTAGTACATACAATAATTTAGAATATCTTAAAATAGCAATAGATTCAGTAAGAAAAAATAGTTATTTTAAAGAATTACCATTTATTATACATGCTGAAAATTGTTCAGACGGTACCGATGAATGGTTAAAAGAAAATAGTAAAAAATATAATTTAGAATATTATGTTGATAAAAATGATACTCCTTTAGGTATAGGTGGGGGTATGAATTTTTGTGCTGATAAAGTTAAGACCGAATACATAATGTTTTTACACTCAGACTTTTATGTTACTAAAAATTGGGATAAATCACTATTAGATGTATTTGAAAAGTATCCCAATGAAAAAATGTGGGTATGTTCACATAGGATAGAACCTGATATGTTTGGGAGCCCACAACGACCTGGCACTGTAATAGTGCCTAAAGATATTTTTGGTGCCTATTATAATGATTTTAGTTCAACATACTTTGAAACATGGACACAGGAATTTACGGAATCTAATGATTTTGAAATTCCTAAAGGTGAAGGTGTATCAGGGTTAATCAGAAAAAAGGATTGGGATGAAATAGGTGGCAATGATCCCTTATTTTCCCCCGCTAGTTGGGAAGATATGGATTTATTCCTTCGCATGCTACAAAATGGCTTTAAATTTGTTTTAACTAGTAAAAGTGTTGTATGGCATTTTGGGGCTAGAGGAAGTCATAGATTAGAAGAAAATAGTGGTCAATCGTCAGAAAGACAACGCAAATCAGAACAAATAAACCAACAAAAGTGGTTGGATAAATGGAAATCTTTTCCTACGTTTGATGAATACGGAATGATAAATGGAATACAATGAAAAATATTAGTTTAGTAATACCAAGTTATAATAACTTGAGACACCTTAAAAATGCTTATGAGAGCGTTCGTAAATTTTATAAAAAGACAGAATTAATCTTAATTGACGATGGTTCTGATGATGGTACTATTGAATGGTTAGAATCACTCAAAGATAGTAACTTAGTATTTTGGAGGGAAGAAAATAGAATAGGACATACTGTACTTTATGATAAGGGTATCGATAAAGCCTCTAATGACATAATAGGTATTTTACATGCTGACATGTATATAGCCCCTAATTACATTGAAAATCTTGTAAAACATTTAAAACCAGGAGTAGTAGTATGTGGTACACGTGTTGAACCCCCTCTTCATCCCCCTGGTAAAGAAAAAATCATACAGGATTTTGGATTAGATTTTGATTCGCTTAAGATAGATGAATTTTATAAATTTGCAGAACAAGAATCTAAAGATAGTAAAGATATAACTACTAAAGGAATGTTCGCTCCTTGGATTTTATATAAAACCGACTTCCAACATATGGGGGGCCATGATTGGGGTTTTGCTCCATACCCATATGAAGATTCTGATATTTTCCAAAGATGGATATTGGCAGGTTATGAGTTAATACAAAGTAGAGACGCTTTAGTTTACCATTTAACTTGTAGAGGACATAGATGGAATGATAAAGCAGGAGGTGAAGTAGGTAAAAACGATGATTTGTTTGCTATTTTTGAAAAAAAAGCCCAACGCCATTATATTAGAAAATGGGGTAGTTGGATTAAAAATGATGAATACCAAATGCCCATTATAAATCCTAAATACGATATTGCTTTTAAAGTCACTAATAATAACCTTAAACTTATGGAAGCACTTGAACCTTGGTGTAGTGTATATTATGGTGATGGGCATTGGGTTCAATATGAACATTATATAGCTCAAGAACAACCTAATACTAAATTTAATATGAAAGATCGTGTTAAAACTAATGATTCTACTTTACATGATTTTAACCATGGTATTGTAGTTGAAATTGATGGACATAAAATAACTGAACAAGATTTTCAAATCCTTCAAATCCTATCTGAGGTTTTAACAGAAGGAGGCGAAGTAGGAGAGTTTGAATATGGCAGTATGAAAATTACTATTAATGACCTTAAAACTTTTGAGAAAGACCTTATATTTATAACAAATGGCAATAATGAATAAAAACGAATTACATAGTATGGTCGTAGAAACCTTAAGCGAGGTCGTAAACGAAGCAGAATTATCCACAGGAGATAATACATTTACTATTAAAGTAGATGTAAATAAAAATCCAACCAAAAAGGGTATCAAAATACAATTAATACCTAAAGGAGGAACCGTACTAAACGACCCCGATGAAAAAATCAGGGTCAGCGAAAAAGTCCAATCAGCAATGAATAAGGCTTTAGGTAAATATGATTTACAAGTAAATATCGATCCTGATATAAAACAAGCAACTGATGATCCCAACGTGTTGGGATACTATATTCCAATAAGTCAGTTCAAAAACTTAATCACGAAAGCTCTCAAAGGGGAATAGCATTAGAATTTTGGTTTCCCGAGCTTTCTTTCATATATTTAATAACGATGAGAAAGAGAAGAAACATTCCAAAGGTACCCGTAGATTTTTTTACAAATGGTACCAACAAAGACAAATACCAAGGTATTTTGTATGCTAGCATTGTAGAAGGGGTTGAACAAAGCCTTAACAATAATAAAGATAGTTTTGTAATGGCTCGAATAGAGGACGGCAAAACCACCAAAGACATAGAAATACTCAAAGACAGCTTTAAAGACAATTTAGAAACTGTTTTAGATTATTATGAAGGCAACGAGGAGTACGAAAAATGTTCACACACGTTAAATCTTATAAATAAAATCTAATGCAATCTATATCCAAATTTAGTTTATGGACTAAACCAAACCACCAGGGGGAAAGAGGCGAAGTCATCAACACATGCGAAGCATATTCCCTAACAGAAGCAATAATCATTTTCGCCCAAATTAAACAATTAAAACCAAATCAACTGGTTGAAATATTTAGAGTTCATGAAACACCAAGAAATGTCCAACAAACAACTTAAGAAGGATTTAAAAGATATCCTTAAGATAAAGGGCGCAATTACAAAAGAGCGACCCGTAAAAGGTCTAATCAATAAAGAAACATTCTGCCGTTTTCTAGAAAATTATAAATTTGCAAATGATAGAGCCGTAATCCTCAAGCAGGATTTCCAAGTTGACTTTGTTCACTTTGAAGAGCCATTTGTACAGGCGATTGAAGCCCTAATTAAACTACATTTCAACAAACCCCAATCACAACTTATAGAATGGTGGTTATATGAAAAATGGAGCCAACCCGATGATTCTATATTGCAATTGAATAACACAGAATCAGGAGATGACATACCATCGGATACTGCTGAAGAACTCTGGAATTTACTACAAACACTGAAATGAACAAAATAATCCTCACAAAGGACGAAGTTTTAAGGGCCCAAAAGCACACATTAAGTAACAAAGCCGCTGCGCGTTATTTGGGTATATCATACAACGTATATAAACGATATGCCTCAGTATTTGTTGATCATGAATCAGGCAAAACACTATTTGATAAACACCTAAACCGCCAAGGTAAAGGCATTAAAAAACACCTAGGGGGATATGGTAAAAGCAAAAAATTCCATAAACACCCACTTGAAGATGTGCTTGAAGGTCGAGTAGATGTTTCTAACTACACAGTAGATATACTTAAAACGCGTTTAATTCAAGAAGGGTTTTTATTAGAGCAATGTCGTTGTTGTAGTTTTGAAGAGCGACGTGTAGTAGATTATAAAGTCCCACTTGTGCTTAATTTTAAAGATAAAAACAAACGCAATTGGAAGCAAGATAATTTAGAATTCCTTTGCTACAATTGTTACTTCTTAAATGTAGGTAATATTTGGAGCGACAACCAACTCAAGCAAATGGAAGACTATGAGATAAATGACAACACAAATAATAAAGACGATAAGCCCCTTTGGGATTTAGATAACGCTCACATTGAACATCTCAAAGATTTAGGTTTATGGGAGGATGAAGGTGAAGAATTTATAGATAGAATATGAACACAGTTTTAGTAAATAAAATATTTGAAGCAGTTAATACGGATAAACATAAAGTATTAATAAGTAAAGAGGTAATAAACTCAATAAAACAAAATAAAATATGTAAAGTTCATTTATTTGGTGATGTATACCTTGAAACTAGAAGAGAAGATTATAAGGAGATAATACAAAAATATCTCCCAATTTTATTAGATAAAGAGGAATATGAAATTTGCCACGAATTAAAATTCTTAAAACTAATATGAAGCATTTAGTACTAGCCCTAGGATTGGTAACAATACCAACAAAACAAGAAAACTTACCACACTCACCGCAGCCCCTTGCTCCGTATATACAAACTAGCATACCAGTAGATAAACCACCACAAACACTTAAACTATCACAAATTAACACACTAGTAGATGCTCTCATTCTAATAGAATCCAGCGGCAACCCAAAGGCGTACAATAAAAAGGAACGCGCTTGTGGATGCCTACAAATCCGCCCAATTATGCTTCGCGAAGTAAATCGTATTCTACGCAAGCAGAAGTCCAATAGAAAATTTCTACTCGAGGACCGTTGGGAGTGTGGTTTATCTAAAGAAATGTTTTACATTTGGGTAAATCATCACCATAAAGACTCAAGCGATGAAGTCATCGCCCGCTGTTGGAATGGAGGACCAAGAGGATGGAAGAAACCACAAACCGAGCATTACTGGAATAAAGTACAGAAATTATGGGAAAAATGAAAGCAATTAAATTCGATAATCAACCAATCGATGATGACTTTATTGATGACTTTTTGGATGATGATTATCACTATGAAAAATGGAAGAAGAAGCAGCTGAAGAAGAAAAAAGCTGCCTTAGACGCCGAAAATGAAGATGAATTTTAAATATAATAAAATGGAGAAGAGAGAAAGATTTGAGCTAGCGAAAGCCAAAGTTATGAAGAAATATAAGGAAGCCACTACGGTGGCGGACAGCAAAGGTAAATTTTATGTTGCCCAAGATGGAAAAGACGTCTGTAATTTAGAGATATATAATGCCGTTGTAAAAGGAGTAAGCCTTGAAAAGCTAGCTTTAATTAAAGAAGTAAGTCACTCCGACACAGTTTTGGGAGCTTGGCTTAATGCTGAGAATATGTTAGTAGCATCTCGCATTATTAAAAGCAACACTGATCGCTTTAGCGATGAGAAAATATCTGCTAAAAATTTAGATTAATGGTAAATAATAGGGCTCTCATGGTGGGCATCGTAATTTTTTTGTTAGCGCATGTAATCACATGGTTTCAATTGAATGGTCAATTTTTTAGCGCGTGGTTTAAGAATAATAACGCAATACTTGCGTTGTTTGGAATTCCAATCTCCTATCTCTATATATACGGAACAAAATACTGCTATGAGGGTTTTGGTGGTTTAATATGGCCTGGTAGGTTTATTGGATTCGCCGTTGGGATGGTTGTTTTTAGTTTGTTTGCCTCACTTATTATGAATGAGGGGGTAACGATGAAAACCGGAGTAAGTTTAACTCTATCACTAGCACTTGTTGGTGTTCAAATATTTTGGAAATGAAAGTAGGTGATGAAATTGACTTCTACCTGTTTGGTAATCCCCAAAAAGGTAAGATATATGAAATAACGAAGGGGAAGGACAGTACTGGTAAAACAATACAACTAATAGGCATTGAGCATGGCGGAAGATACCCAGGTGAGTGGGGTGTTGGTGAGATTAGACCATATAGATATATAGCGAAAACATTCATCGGAGAATTACCTAAAAAGAAGAAAGACATTCCACCATGGTATATATTGAAGGATTGAGGTGCCTATATCCTCCGTATATTTATTGATAAACGAATAATCATGTCAAGAGCATTAAAAAGTATAGTATCATCTTCAGGTACAACGGCGTACACTGGGAGTATAGCAAAAGTAGTAGCATTAGGGGCGGATGGCGACGAAGCTACATTATCAAGAATTGAATTTGGAGCTATGACATATCCAGAAAGTGGAGATGAAAATGGATCAGGATCTTATTCCCCCTCTAGTGTAATTGCAACTAATGTACAGATTCCAGCCGGATCTTCATTAGATGGTCCTATGGGCAGAATTAAAGTAGGAGCAGGTGGTTTTATAATATACTTCGATGCCTGATAAACTCCGCACATATATTAAAGAATTCATTAGAT
>TARA_R110000772_G_scaffold44553_6_pt1 | contig 16576 bp, 17 predicted proteins | sample TARA_R110000772 | Tara Oceans TARA_R110000772 (sample SAMEA4397948) | marine metagenome | biome: Polar Biome; feature: [SRF] surface water layer (ENVO:00010504); material: water (ENVO:00002006), including particulate matter (ENVO:01000060) such as... | depth 5 m | reverse complement strand
ACGTTGTCTTTGATAACTGATCCTGGTGCCATTGCTCCAAGTCCACCTGGGAACATATGAATATCCCATGCCACTTCTGCGTTGGCTGGTATAGTTCTGCATACTCCTGCAGGAACTATCTCTCCCCACTTTCCCATAGCATACTCAGTTAACATACCCTCTCTGCCTCCCTCAGTTATAATACTGCTGTTAGCATGATGCACTACTGCTTTAGCATTGCCACGTGGTTTAACTTGTACTGCTTTAATGCAACGGTCTTCGCTTAGTCCTGTTGGAACATTGTGCTTGTGCCACAAGTCGTTACCGCTTGCTGGAATGTCAATTGCAACACTGGCAATAATTGCGTCCGGTACGCCAAAGTCTTCTTCAAAACTCCATGCTTCTGGATCACGCAAATTTACTGGCTGTACTACTTTGTCTGGGTCGCCATACCTTGCTCCGGTATCTACCCACTCGACTACTGTGTCTATATCTTGTTGAGACAAACGCCAATCACCTTGTAAGTCTTGTATGCCTATTCCATGATCGTATGCATAGGGTGGCATTTCTCTTTTCATTACTTTAAGTGATATTAAAGGTGCCCATGGACGTACTTGCTCGTATGTTTCAAAGCTCATTGGTCCTATGCCTCCTGCTCTGTGACATACTACACAATTGTTATTAATAATATCAGCAACTCCTGTAACATAATCTGTTGCCAACGCTGATGCAGACACAGTGGCTAAAAGAGCCGCGGCCATATACTTGTACATGTGTTTTTCCTTTGGATTGCGTATCGACTACGAGCGAATGCTCTGATACTAATATAACCTTGTGTTATATTCTTATATAATCTATTTATCTTCATTATAGTATTCTAGGTAAAGTACTGAAGGACATTATATAACTCCTTTTTCTTCTAAGAATGTATGTATGTCGTCTGCTAGTTTGATGTGTCCTGCTTCACTGAAATGTACTGTATCGTGAGGTGGACTTAAGGCATATACATTAAGACGTTCGTTCTCAGTAAAATAGTTCATTGTTTGAAACCATAGTTCGTGATCAAATATTGCTCCAACGTCTAGGTGTGGTTGTAATACGTCTAACCAGCCTCTGGTTCCGTCCCAAATTGTAACTAATGTAATGTTCTTTTGTTTGCATGTTTGTTCTAACATGTAATAGTATACACTAAGCATTTCAGCATCAAACATCGAGTCTAAGCAACCTGGTCTTTCTTGATATTGTTTATGCACTGTTGCATCTGTATTATTTGGTTGCCAGGTATGTGAGTCTATTTTAAAAAAACTTACTTTGCTACCTGTTAGTGTCTTATCTAATATAGCAGATGCACCTGGTTCTTTAGAAAACATCACATCAGTCATATGCTTTTCATATTCCTCATCTGTAACGTGGCTAGGTAGTTCACGTCTTGTTACTTCTGTAGGCTGAAAAAGAACTAAACTGTTCTCATCTACTTCGCCTGACTGTATTGCTTGTATAAGGAGTCTAAAGTTTCGCTTGTCTGATGAGCATCCTTGAGCAAAATGCAAGTAGTCTAAGCCTAACCTAGCACTTAGGTAGTGTCCCCAAGCATAATGTACTTTAGTCGTTGATGACACTGAGCATCCGAGCACTACAATTTTATTGTACTTCATATTAATTCTCTCTCTTTGTATTCTGCTACACTCTCAATACCTGGTAGCTCAAATTGTTTGGTCCATTCAAAGCACAACCCGAGATGTCTTGGCAACAAGCCGCCGCAATGAATACACTTGCCTGAAAGCAATGCCTGAATACGACGATTTATTTCGTAAAGAGTCATTCCTAGAAATCTACTGTCGGCACATATAATCTATTAACTGCTAATGCTTCACAGAATGCAATTTTTATTGTTGACTCATCAAACGGATAACCAATCACAGTATTAGCACCACAGGTTTTAAAAAATGTTTCTTTGAATTGTTTATTAAACTTTTTCTTTGCTGGATAGTCCTTTGGCAAATTGCCGGAATTTATAAATAAAATAGGAAATTGTGCTTTTGTTTTAGCTTTTACTTTAATTGTTTGGTGAGCTTTCATTGCTCCTGATAGCCACCATTGGGCACCTAACCGGTGGGCCTGTAGATAGTCTAATCCTGAGTCAACCCAATCATGATTATTGTTTGTTGGTTGCAGTTCTTCATTATACTCTGGCATAACTCCTTTCAGTGACTGTGCTGGCCATCCAACAATCATTGCTTCAATTGTAGGATCAGTGAGTTCAGGCCACGGTGCTTCACCTGAGTATGTTATGTATTCATGCCCTGGACATGTCTTTTTAAGCATGGTCATTGCAGATTGTCTAATTTTTGGATTCCTGTCAACTATTGCTACTTTCATTATCTATATCCTATTTGCATGTATCTTGTGTACGCTGGAGTTTTTAGTTCGCCAACAAAATGTATTCTAGACATAGGATATTTTGCTTTAAAATGTTCTATATCGTTACATGTATTTATATGACCGTCGAAGTCTGGTGAGTCATTGGATTGCATTATAATTAATTGATCGCCGTCTGCTGACTCAAACCAATTGTTATCCATATGTTCGCATGATGTATTGATAACCCAGTCTGGCTTAATGTTTATTAGTTCTCCGCCTGTTTCAAACTCTAATGCTGATGTAGTTAGCATTGACACATCAGCTACAACACCTTTATATTTCCATGAATCTTGTACATATCTTTCATTGAATAGTTCGCTTAACGCTACTGAATTGCTGTCCATATCAAATCCATATATGCGTTCTATTGTTAATGCATTGTGTAGGAAAGGTACTAATGCACCAATCCAACAACCAAATAAGGCCACTTTAGCGTTCGGTTTCAAAGGAACTACATGGTATAAGTGTTGCATGAGCCATGCTTTAGAGGCTAATTGCCCTAAGCTAAACGCATCAACAGGGTAAATTCGTTTGTTTACTCTGTCTAAATAACTGCCAGGTATGCGTAACCCTGAGTTATCTACCCAGTCCCTAACTTCTTGCCAATCATTTAGTTGTATGTTGTTCATCTCTTAGTCTCTGCATAAACTCTAAAGCATAACTGAGCTCGCCAACACACTTGTCTATAACCATATGTGCAACCTCGTTATCGTTTTTACGTCTTTCCTCGCATAACATGTCTATTCTTACTTGTAGATACTTCTCCAGTCTATCCTGCTTTACTCTCGGCATATTGTTCTTCCAACCATTCGTAGTCGTTTATTTTAGCCATCTTCAGTGGCTTGTTGCTCCACTTCTCAGCATACTCTTTGCCTGCTGTTGCTCCAGCTAAGGCTTCTGCTTTAAAGTCAGCATTGTCTAACGGATTTAACCATCCTTGTAATCGTTGTTTAGCTTCTGTATCATCTGGTCTTGCACCTAACTTAACACACTCTCTGAATGCACTACGCCATGTACTAAAAGCATCTGTGTTAAACTTAGTTGTGCAACTAATCTCTGGCAATGCTTTAAAACGCTTGCTTAGACCTGTTGTAAAGTCAAGTCCCCAACTGTTTGCATCCTGAACTTGCTCTGTATTAAACAACTTAACACCACCGTAACCATACTCTTCTCCTGTTACTGGGTTCTTAGAGTTCCATACATGAACTACGTCTTGGTCGTATGCATCCGGTACATAAGAGAAGTCAAAGTCCTCTGATATCTCAGCATCAGCATCTACTACCCAAAACATACTGCTCTTTACTTCTGTTGACGCTTGTTTGTGTGCGGCAAATATTCCTTCTATGTCTTTGACCCACTTAGCATCGAACCTTGCTGTAAGACGCTTGTATGAGGTCTCAGCGAACGGTTCGTGGTAGGAAAGGAACACAATCTCATAAGGTTTATACGAACAACCTGGCTTACGAACATATTGTAAGTTCTTTATCTTGTTTAATTTAAGCTCATCTGAGGTTAGCTCACTGTAATCATTTGCAGTAGGCCACAGACGCAATCCACCATACGAGTGTACTTTATCTGTGTGAGGGTTAACTCGTTGCCATACATGGACCTTGTGTACGTTGTTCATAGCCGGCAAAAACCCGGAATTTATAACAGTTTCATGTGCATCTACATCGCCATCCTTTGTCCATACAAAGCCGTGCGTTTGTGAGAAGCCACTCAATTGCTCTAGGAACTGATCCCTTGTGATGCCAGCTAAATCTATAACAGGGTGAGTAGGTTGGCTACTTGCTTCTATATCAAGTTTCTTTAAGCCCTCGAAACTGTTGTTGTCTATTTTCTCTAAGTTGAAACCATGTTCGCCTTTGAATGTGTACTTAGGATACAATCTAATGTTTCTATACTCGCCTTCCATTGTTTTAAGTACATGTACATACTGCTCTTCGTACTTAGTAGGAAAGTAATCCCATTCCCATTCGCCTAGTACTTTAGTAAACGGATCTACGACCCAATACATACTGCTCGGTGACTTGTTATCAAACTGTTCCAACTGCTCTATGATATCTGCATTGCCTTGCAACTGATATACAGCATAGTCTGGTTGAGTACAACCTGGCTTGCTTACATAGATTTGATCTGGTATTTCGTTTAGTCTTAACTGTTCGTCAGTAATAGCTTCTATATCATAATCTGTAGGCCACAGTCGAAGTCCTGAGTTATTAATAACCTTACCTGACTCTGTTAGTCTCTGCCAACTATGTACTTTAGTTAAACTAGGTGAGTCGAAGTCTGGAATAACTGTTGCGCCTGTCTCATCTATTGTGCCGGGGGAGAACTTACTGTAAAGCCTCTGTCTGTTTACTGTTACGTCTGGATCCACTGTCCATAAGTAAGGGACTGACTTCTTATGATATGTTTTAAGAGCCGCTTTAAGTTCCAGTGTGGTAAAGTCTGCAAACTCTAGTACAGGCCAACTAGGTCTATTACTTGCTACAGTATTAATACGTTTAACATCTTGTACAGGTGTAAAGCGATTAAATGCTACATCTCCTGCGTTAAAGCCGTGCCCACTACCAAATGTTCCTTTTGGATATAGTCTAACATTACGGAATATACCGTCCTCATCAGAGAACACATGAATCTTTGGTGTATCGTACTGTGTAGGATAGTAACTGTAATCAAATCCTTCAGCTATTTCTGTGTAAGCATCTACGACCCAGTACATTCCTGATTTAGTTTTGTTGTCTGCAGTCTCTAATTGTTTTATAATATCATCGTTGGCATTTAGTTGATACACAGGGTATTCTTTTTGTGTACAGCCTGGTTCCATTATGTATTTAGGTCTGCCTTTAGCGGCTGGTATCTTAGGACATAACATAATGCCATGGTAGTCATACTGTCTGGCTGTGATAGGATTAAGTTTCTGCCATACATGAGCTTTTCCTTCGTTGAGATATGAACCATCCCACTTCTCTGGCAAGAACTCATAGTTAAAGCCTTCGTGGACTTCAACGTCTTTGTCTACAACCCAGAACCATTCAAGCTCTGTTTGGTTTCTACCTTCTTCCTCTGTGCTGTACACTTCGTAAGCAACTTCAAACATGTTGCTCAGTTTGTTTTGCTGTACTGTTTGTGCATACTCATACTTCTTAGGTACTAACTTAGTAATAATGTCGCCGCTGACTGTAAATTGATTTATACTACGTTGGAACTCTAATGGGCATACCCAGTTAAGCTCTTGTGTAATAGATGTTTTACTTTCTACTAACCAGAACTGCTCAGTTGTACTCTTACGAGCAAAAGGTTCTAGGTTAGTGTTAATATCATCTGTGTAGAATATATCATACTTAACAGGTATAACTTCAGACTGGAACTTCCACTTAGTAGCATCAAAGTCTTTCTTGATTAACCATATTCCACCTAATTGTTTAGGATCGTTTGCATAGTTTTGTTCGTACTCCTCAGTAGGGTATTTGTCCTCTACCATTGTAGGAATATTAAACACATGATTAAAGTCCTCTTCTCCCCTAGCAGGAACATATCGTAGAGCACCGTTAATGTCAAAGTCCTTGTCTACTAACCAGAAGTAGTCCGAGTTGGAACGTTTTGCATACTGTTCCATTACATGCTCATCTAACTCCTCATTTATATAGAACACATCATATTGTGTGTCTACAACAGGGCAATCTAAGTGTACTATTGTGCCATTGTGTATTTTTGATATAGCACCTTTATAGTCTTTAGGTACTAACTTAATTCCGCCCTCAACACCAGAATACTTCTCTAGTAACTGGTAAGGCATTTTAAATTGGTGTATGAAGTCTGCTTCGAAAGGATTTGGTACCCAATCTAGTGTGTCTTCATTGATTTGGTACTGCTCGTCTACTAACCAAACGTAATCGTCTGTGAACTCATCACGTTCTTTGTTCTTAGTTATATCGTAGACTCTCTTAACAGGATATCTAGCGGCCGCATCTAAGAACTTATGAAACTTAATTGTTGCATCCATATACTTGCGTGGATACAGTTGTACTCCGCCTTCTTCTTGAGGATATCTATCTTCTAACTGTCCTCTTAGATGAAAACTGTGTATAAAGTCGGGTTCAAAGTTACCTGGCGCCCAATCTATATTAAAATCTATCTGGTAATCAGGATCTACGCACCAAACATGCGTTGCATGTGGATTATTTCTAAAATATTGTCCTGGAGTTGTTTTACGCAAAATATCAAATCGTTTTTTGCATACTACTCTATTAATTTGCTTGTCGCCACCTTCTTGTGCAACAGGATATAGAGTAACTCCACCGTAATTACTTGCATTCCATTTAAATTCATGGATAAAGGACTGGTCCCATTGTTCAGGACGATAATCAAATACTGAATAATCGGTTAATTCAATGTTAGGTTCAATAAACCAATACATGTGAGTATTAGGCTTACATTCGTCTATGTCTAGTACCTGAATAGCGTGTGGAACATGGAACTCCATGCCTGGATTCTCGCCTGCATAAAATATATCAAACTTCTTCTTACATACTATTCTATCGAGCTCTTTCTGCCCTGTAGCATCCGTATACGTTGGTTTTAGAAACACTCCACCGTATTTGTTCTCTTGCCATTTCCATACATGTTCGTAATTTGCATCAAACTCTGGCGGTCTATATTCAAATACTGAGTAGTCCGTAACCTCAACATTCTCTTCAATATACCAGTACATCTTTGTTCGAGGCCTAGCCTCAGTGATGTCTACTACTTGTATTGCTAGAGGCAGTTGGGCCTTTAAATTCTTATTCTCACCTGAATAAAATACATCAAACATTAATTTATCCTTTATTCCTAATTAAATGGTTATTCGTCATCATGGGTATGTACGTCTACTCCATAATATTCGCTAAAATCTTCTGCATCCTTAACACTATCAACAATTGGTTGTCCTTTAATGTTTAAACTTGTATTAACTAACAGCGGACAGCCTGTTTCATTGTACCATCTTGTTAACAATTCAAATAGCTCTGGATGTTGTTGTGCATTAACTGTTTGTACCCTACTTGTTCCATCTTCGTGTACAATAGCAGGAAACATATCAGGCCACTTACATTTTGCAACGTATTGCATGTAAGGAGCATTACTTATTGGTGGATTGCCTGGTGCTTTAGGCATCTCAAAGATAGTATTCACATGTTGTTCTAGTATCATTGGGGCAAACGGACGAAACTTCTGACGTTTCTTAATAATATTCATTCTATCTTGTATTTCATGGCCTCTAGGGTCTGCAACCAACGATCTGTTGCCTAATGAACGTGGGCCGAACTCTGCTCTGCCATTTGCTATACCAAATATATGTCCTTTCCTTAAACTATCTAGAGCTTTGTTAACCGGATACTTACCTGGGATTTTAGTTCCCAGATAAGGACCCACCCACTCTACCCTACGTCCCGTTGCATTGTAATAATGCAAAGCCGCGGCTCCTAGCGAAGAACCGGCATCACCGGGGTTTGGCATGATATGTATGTTATCAAACACATCAAATAAGTTTGAGTTTGCTACACAATTAAGTGCAACTCCGCCCATAAACACTAGATTAGTACTTCCTGTTAGCTCATAAGCCTTCTCAGCATAAGCACTAATTCTCTTCTCTACTTCCCATTGTGCCGCTTTTGCTAAGTCAAAGTCTGTGTAGCCATTGCGTAGGAAGAAGAAGTTTTCTTTAAATCCTTTTTGTAGATTGACCTTTGTTTTAATTCCTGTCTCGTCTGCAAATACTTTATCTTTAATTAACTGTTGTAACTGTTCTGCTTTACTGTCATCACCATAAGCCGCCATACCCATTAAGATATACTCGTCTTCCATTGGCTTTAAACCTACATAAGCCGTGATAGCACTATAAAACAATCCTAAACTACTAGGATACCAAACTGAATCCTTTTTAGTTAGTTTACCATTGTGGCAATGCCATATAGTTGCACTATCAAACTCACCAATAGCATCTATAACCATTACAGCACACTCATCGAAGTCGCTAGTAAATACTCCTGCGGCGGCATGTGTCTCATGATGCCAATAAGTCTTACTAGGGATACCTTTTAACTCTGGGTAAAACTTCTTAACCCATTTCTTAGCACTAAGCTCTTTAATAAAGCCAAAATTGCCGATAGTTAGGTTACGAAGTACTTTAGCCCAATGCTTCTCATGATAAACAACCTTATCAGGTTTACCATATGCCAAAGCGGCTTTGATTATATCTTTATTTAGAAATGGATCGTTCTTAACTCTACTGTAACGCTCACTGTGAGCCGCAAATACTATTTTGCCGTCGTCTACCACTGTAACAGCGGCATCGTGAAACTGTGAACTTATTCCTAATACTCTCATAAACTACACACCTTATCTATACACAAACGGATCACGTTTACGCAATTCTTCTAATTTCTTTTTATATGCTAATTCTGTTAATTCGTCCGGTGTTAGTTCCTTGTCTGGTCCGTCTAACACTTCTTCTTTCTTTGAGCCTGGCTCTATTTCATCTGTCATTGTTGATATCTCCTGGGTTTAATTTACACATTAATGCTAGTCCTAGTGCTAACCAAAACGGATATACTAACAGTATAGCGGCTATATGTAATAAGTCAAGCATTATTAATTATCTCTTTAAGGGTATACAAATGGTGATTTGTCGTTAGGAGTTAACCTTTCTCTTTCCGCCATTGCCTGTGTTAATGTATAATGAAATGCATTATACGGTAATCGTACTATGTCTCGTTTTTGTCTTGTGCCTGGTGTCCACTCTAACAGCTCTTGTATCTGAGGCCATATTGCTTCTACTAGATTTGTGTGCGTGTCTATTCCCATGTGTTGTCTGTCTCTGGCGAAGTCTTTGCATATATCACCGGTTATTCTAAACACATTAAATGGATTATATATAATATCTCCATCATCATCGTATGTCATTTGTAACACTGGTACGCCCACAGCATTCCACATCAGTTGCAAACTTACCATTAACTGTGATGTCAAGAACCAAGGACTTATATCTGGATCGCCTAATGTGTGTTGCCAGTCGAGGTCGTTGTCAGTTGCTTCTGCTGAGAACTGGTTACGATGTTCTTTCCATTTAACATACATTTCATCATCACGAATTTGTCCTGGATTATTACTGGGAGTTGTTCCTATTAACTCTATACTGCTGGGCCATTCATTCTGTTGTGCGTTTCGTCCGTTTAATATTGCTCTGGGAGTTCTAGTCACTTCAGGTATTTGTACTACCACACATCTAGGCAGTGGGTATTTCTTTTTATTCATGATCCACTGGTTTGAATTAATTAATTGAATCATTGTGCTTGAACCACCGATACCCAGGTTATATGTTGCCATTCCACTGTGACTTGCCAGCATAGCAGGCCAAGTATCTGCATCATCAACCCCAATTCCCTCAGTGTATGAACAACCCATGCACAATATGAAGTCATCTGTTAATTCTTTTAATTCAGGAGCACGGTGTCCTAGGCTATTATATGTGTATACAACGTTGTTTTTGGTATAACGAGAATCTATTATGGCTTCATTCTTTTTAAAATGATATTCCGAGTCTGTGCTGTTCCAATACAGCTTAGTGCCTTCAACATCATTTTTAATGTTGGCCACATTGTTGCGAATCAGTATGTTATCCGGTGTGTACATCATGTTTGCCACGTTATTAGATCTCCTTTAACAGCATATATAAATAGTAACACTAGTATTTATAATCAAAGGAGCACAGACCATGAGTTTTTCCGCTGTAAATGATTTCGAAATTGCACTTGCCCAATGGTGGAATGCCCCTTATTGCGTTGCCACCGACTGTTGTACTCATGCAATCGAGTTATGCCTCAGAGCCGATGCAGAACAAATAGAAAACACACAGCTAACTGTGCCTGATCACACCTATATAAGTATCCCTTTCACACTGCAAAAGCTAAACCTTGACTGGAGTTTCGATAAACGACAGTGGATTGATTATTATTCAATTACCAATACTCGCATAATAGATAGTGCTGTTTATTGGCAAGCTGGAGGTTATATGCCTAATACACTACAATGTTTAAGTTTCCAATTCAAAAAGCCATTAAACCTAGGCAGAGGAGGCGCTGTATTGTGTGATAATAGAGAAGATTATGTTAAACTGAAAAAACTAGCATATGATGGTCGTTACGGCGATACAGCGTGGAAAGATCAAGATATAAGCACAATAGGATATCACTACTATATGACTCCGGAAACTGCCACAGAGGGATTAAAAAAACTACCACACACTGTGAGCACTAAGACATGGAGTTACAACGACTATCCTGATCTTAACACATACAGCGTGTTCAAATAAACCAGTATATGCACAACAGAGCTATACATAAACATAATAAAAGGATAATAGATGAGTCGTGTATTCATATTTGGATGTAGTGTAACACAACACGTTTGGCCTACGTGGGCAGACATTGTATTGCATAGTGCTAGAATAAAGGGTTATTCTGTTTTTAACATGGGTCTTAGCGGCACCGGAAATCAACACATAAAAGACTCTGTCATTCAAGCGGATGAAAAATATCAGTTCACTGACAAAGACCTGGTATTAGTGATGTGGTCAAGCTGGTTTAGAGAGGATAGGATATGCAAAGCGGACATAGAACTGCACGTTAACGATGATCCTCAACGCATACACGAAACTGTAGGCTGTTGGAATCGAAGTGGCAACGTATTTAACAGCAGGTTCTATAACAGCAACTTTATTGAAAACTATGCTGATCTTGATAACTATATAATAAACTGTATTACAGACATAATCACCATTCGTAAACTGTACTCATTATCATGGGAAGGAAGCCTTCCCATTCATGGCAGTGAAGAACCTTTAGCACCGTTACAACCAGGTTACAACACACTAGCGGACAGGGCTGAACACTCATTCAGAAAGATCAACATGCCTAATGTGTTCTCAGACAGTAGAGGCACCTGGCGTGATAAACATAAATGGACAGAGTGGTACGAGAATGATGGTCATCCTGTGCCAGGGGAAGCACTACAGTATGTACAAGTATGTGTTGAAAAGAGTTTGCCATTCCCTATACAAGCAGAAACACTACAGTGGATTGCTGAATGGCATGAAAGAATGATCCGGGAAAGAAGTCAAACAGACCTTGCCTCTGGGGAATACAGAGAAAAATTCGCAGACATCATGGAAGCATGGTATAAATCAGTGGATATGGGTCGTAATTCAGATATATGGCGACCACAAGAACCATTGCCACCGGGCACTGCATACGATCCTTATGGAGCAGACACCATACAACCGCATGAAATTATAGATCGTTTTGTGCGAAACCACAATGCAGACTTCCCAGAACACAATCAAGTCTTTAGTAATAGCCCACTAGTGAAGTAGTCAAGTTCTTGTATAGTGTAAAATAGTTGATATCGCTGTTTGAGGGTGTTAAATAAAGGTTGACATCTAGCGTATCAGTAGTATAATAGCTGTACATTAACCATTAACGGAACTACATTATGTCTAATCAAGTAATCAATTTGGAAACTTATCGTTTTGCACAAAACTATTCAAATCCTAGTAGTGCTTATACATTGTTAATGCAACAAAAACCTATGCCTTCAAAAACCAATTTTTCTCTGTATGTTGCTACATTCATGTATAACGACCAAATCAGCAACAAATTGGATAAACTATTATAAAAACGGTTGACAAACCGTTCTACTAGTAGTATAATAGCTGTACATTAACGAGATAAGGCAGTAAAGCATCATGTGGAGCGACTTGGTATTATCGGAAATGACTTTGGGCCAGGCGATTCGTGTTGTGCGTGGCTATTATTCAAGCGAATTCATTGGCGTGACTGCTATTCTGCGTGAACTACGCTCCAAGCAGGCGGCTTTCTATGCTACTGCGTATCAAACTCAAGTTCTTGTATAGTGTAAAAAGGTTGACATCTGGGTCTAAAGGCTGTATAATACACATATAGAAAATAAAAAGGTAGGAGTTTTTATGAAGACTAAAGAATATTTGTTCAATTTTGTAGGTGGTGGCTGGAACTCAGTGATGGCCAAGACCCTTCCCGGCGCTCGCAAGCTGGTTAAATCCACATACCCAGGCACAACCACAGCTATAATCAAGAATGGTTCTACATATTCACGTGCCGCTCTAGTGCCAATTCTGGACAGCGTGAGATTATCAACTAAAAAGGATTATGATGCACACATGGCCATGTTCTATTAAGGTTATTTAAAAGCCTGTTTAAGCAATTAATTGTTTATTGGGTATCAATATAGCTTTTATTCGAGAACATTGCACACAGACGCTTACACACAGTCTTAGAGCATTACAGGATCGGTACCGAAAGCACAGAATTCCAGTGTCTCAGGAGCTACTTTGCGTAAGTATATCTGCCCCGATTCTAATTGCACAACCTCTAACAAGTCCCCAGGTGCTATACTGCCCGGCTGAAGTTTCATTAAATGGTCCTCTGTCCAGTCTGTGAACAGTATGCCTTGATCAGTGATAGCAAATTGGTAGTCTATGTATCGCATGGTATCAGTCTAAGGTCTTAGACTCCTGGTAAATGGTTGGGTTCGATCCGCTATGTGATTGTACAACAGTTCCGCCCACAGTCTGTGAGGTGTTTGATCGTGATGCCAGTACTGTGCCTTCGGGTTCTCATAGCCTAACGCCTTGTACTTGAACCAAAAGCCTTCTGCGTCCCACATACATTTATCCGGATCAAGTCTATCCCAGTACCATTGTGTCCACCTTGAAGGGTTAACAGGCAACATGGTATTGCAAAACACATAGTCGATGCCCTGTTTGTCCAAGTATAACTGTAGTAACCACATCTCTTTAACAGTGATTAGATCAAGCATAGCACTTTGATGACTCATGAACTCATGCCAGTAAGGCATTATACTCTTCTCATAGTCAGTGAACCCCTGCCAACCCGAATTGATCTGTAGCCAACGACGGTTAATTTCTGTGAAGGTATCCACAGCAGGGTTAGACCCATCATGCGATACATCATGTGGTGATGGTAAGTCTATGCGTGTGCTTTCTGACCAGCCTACTACCACAAAGTCTACACTGTTACTGCGATCCGATTCTATATAGTCTACCACTGAACGAGCTATAGCTGAGTTACTCTGAGCCCCTAGACTTATGTTATGAGGTTCTAGATCTAATAGCTGTGCAAGTTGAGCCCCATAGCTCCTGGATCGATTGAGCACACTATCCTCTGTGCCGTCTATCTCAAAGCCTGCTGAGTGAGAACACCCTGCTATTAAACACTTAGTCACAGACTTTATCCTCACTAGTAGTACTCTCGCTGTGTGTGTTACACTGTGTAGTAACCGTATAGGGCACAGTAACAGGCGTAGGGTCGTCGGGGAAGCGAGCACTCAGCATGGCATCCCAAGGTGATAATGTGTATGCTTTTTTTATTTTTCTTGGCATTTCAATCAGACTCCCGGATATCGAGGGGGGTGGGTGGTATACACAGTAGAGACCTCAAGTTTTGAAAAACCGCTTGAAATTTGCGTCCCGTTTTTTTTGATTCTGTATAGACCGGTTTTTTCTCCTCATACGCATATTTATTACTCTGTGTACACAATACCCTTATTTTTTCGCACAGTCACACAAAGTACCACACGGAAGCATGTGTACCGTTACACACTTTTATCTGTCACAGCTATACATTAACGCACTGTGCAACACACTACTACACTTTGTTGCGGGTTATATATTCAGATTCACACACTTTACTGCACATACACGTTTATCGAACTATATCGAACTATGTCAGTCACTGAGCACTGTAGATATCACCCCGGGCGAATTGTTGATTGGATACAGGTTTACTGGCTTCGAGGTAGGGAAAAAAATTGCGTTTACCGGTCTCCCTATGGGGTGGTACTTCTCCCCCGTGTTCTTTATACAGGGTGTTATTAACTGATCAGTTCGCCGGTTATCTGCATGGTGTATCGAGGAAGTATGCCTATGTTACTTGCCGCATGAGGTACGTCAGCACTCCACAGTGCATAGTCGCCTGCTACCCAGTTGGTAACTGCAACACCATTGAACTCCAAGTAGTGTCCTGGCTTCCAGTCTTCCATGAATACCAATGCTCTGTGAGTGTTATTGCGAGTTACTCCAAACACACGTTCGTATGTTTCAAAGTGATCTGTGTGCGTGGGCATTATGTCTAAGGTGTCCATTTTATAGAACACATAGCCTGTGTTGGTTAATCCTATCTTGTTTGCCACATAGTCTACCCAATCTGGCATAGGGTTACGGCTGTCATACATACCACCTGAGAATGATTCATGATAGTAGCCTTTTTGTTTCCACACCTGTATCTCTGACTGCTTTATAGGTTGCTTAACATACGGGAAGTGAACATGTTCATCTGTCCACACAGGAGTTATATGTCCTTGTTTGGCTATCACAGCGATCTCTTGGTGTCTGCTGTTACACAATGAAAGCCACCGCCAAGTGTTCTTTGATGTCTAGTAGGCAACATAGCACAATCAATGCCATGCTTCTCTAGAGCTATTCTCAGACTGTGCTGATTCTCTTCCAGTGCTACCAGTGTAGGGCTTATGCTTAACATGTTCATGTTGATCCACACACTGGCATTGTTGTAGTTTCCATAGTAGCCGATGTCTGTGGGCTCTGGACACATTATATAATCCCAACTTCTAAATGGTTCTGGTAGTTGGTTTATGTCTTTTATTCTAGTAGGGTTAAGCAACATCAAGCCTTCACGCAAGAAAGCAACTGTGCTGTCTATGTGCATGTAACTGTACACACCTTCTAGTTCGTGTACGTTTAAACCTGTGTGTTCTCGTAACCACTGAGCTCCTGCTTTGTTACCTGAGTTTGATACTAGATATAATATATCATCGTTAGCTCTTATACAGTTAGCCGCATCGAAACTAGGTGCTACTTCTGTTAGTGCTAGTGTATCAGGATCACCCAAGCAGTCTGCATTGTATAGATCATCTGCATAGTATCTAGGTGCTTCTATGATGTTTGGTAAGTGATGTGCTATTGTTTGATAATTGAATGCTCTTGCTCTAATAGGCATAGGTGTTGCTATAGCATGTTTGCCATGCAAGAACACCAAGTCTCTGGGACAGTAATCATAATACTTAACTTGCCCTTGAGTACCGCAGTCAGTCATGTGTGGACGTAATATTTCTACATCCTGGTCTCTGAGAAAAGCACAAAAGGTTTCTAAGTCTTCGTCTGCTTCTATGAGAACTTGCTCTGGGTACGGACCTGTTTCTATTGTGTTCTGGTCCGGCACATCAGCATAGTTAATAAGCCGCATACTTAAATCTAAGTCAGGTACTTTTGCACCGTGGGCTCTACCTACTATTACTTGCTGTAAGGTGTCCCATTCATTAGTTGGATATTCCATTTGTCTGTTAGTTCCTGTGTAAGTCTCTGCCCTATTACTTCGTGTCCTAGTAAGTTAGGGTGAAAACTGTCTGTTAAATATTTTTGTTCAGCATCATGCAGTTGTCCATTGTTATTTATTCTTGGACCATCGATACCTCTATCTAATTGGTCGCCTATGCTGTTGCCCCAGTATGCTGTAGCCTCAATACCTAACCATTCGGTCATACTGTTGTCAGTATCTACATAACCGTCTAGTATTAAAGAGTCTCTCCAAGACTTATCGTGTGTAAAACTGCTATAGTTATGCTGGAAGGCATACTTTACATTTTTTAGTTTGCACAAAGATGCTATCAGCATTAAGTCTTTGTTTTGTGTTAGTTCGAATTGATATGGATTGGCGTCTGTGGTTTCTATAAGAGCATGCCATAATGGTTGATCTGAGTAAACTGTTTGAGTTCTTCTATGTTCAAATGTATCATATAGACTATCCTTTTTATTATGAGCAACGCATATCCTAGTGTCTGGCGGTACTGTTACTAATACACAATCGCTTGCTGTTAACTTATGATAAACTCTCTGTAAGAATTGTTCTACAGCATTGCCTAATGCCCAACCTGGTTTACAACATGTAACTTTCCTTAATCCAAAGTTTTCTGCAACTATATCTGCGTAAGTACGTTTAAAAGGAATATCAAATGAATCATTGTAACCCCATGCCCAACTATCTCCGATATTGTACAAATA
>TARA_R110000772_G_scaffold108344_2_pt1 | contig 16609 bp, 19 predicted proteins | sample TARA_R110000772 | Tara Oceans TARA_R110000772 (sample SAMEA4397948) | marine metagenome | biome: Polar Biome; feature: [SRF] surface water layer (ENVO:00010504); material: water (ENVO:00002006), including particulate matter (ENVO:01000060) such as... | depth 5 m | reverse complement strand
TGCTCAGACGTAAGCGCAGAGGCCGAATACCAATACCACCTACACGCCTTCGGTGGTGATGTGTGGGATGAAGCTGCAATATACAGAAATGAAGATACAGCGTTCACAGAATCAAACCAGAAGATAAGTTACAAGATTGAAACAAACAGCGATGCAAGTTTAGGCTTTCCACTTTGGCTTGACTTCCCAATGTCTCAATATGTACCACTCACAACCACTAGTACGCTAGAGTTTTACATCACTTGCGCCACAGCGTTAACCGATAAAGATATTTATATCGCGGTTGGTTATACAGACGCAACGAATAAGAACACCACAAACAACGTTATATCAGCACCGGAAACGGTGGGAGGTACGCTTGATTTACTTGCAGCAGGAACAACTCTTACAACAGATGCAACAAGTACTTGGACAGGCGGCTTAGCGAACTTGTATAAAATTGTGATTGATTGCCCTACGGGTGCTGATTGCCAGCCAACCATCAGGTTGAACGTGACTAAACCAAGTACAGTGCTACATATAGCTTCTGAATATGAGTTGAGCTAATGAGTAAGACCCAAGGTCTACAGTCAGGTTTTATAGCTACAAGCAGCAGCAAAAGCCAAGGCTTGCATGGTGGCTGGACTGCTGAGGTGGCTAGTGGCGGAACAGTTGGCACGATCACGCAATCAACAGCATCATTTGCGCAATCATTGTCTGGCGATGTGGTTAATTCATATATCGGAACTATTGATCAGTCTATTGCAAGTTTTTCTCAGTCAGCAATAGGTAGTGTGGCAATTCCTGCAATAACTGGAACTATTGCCCTTTATGCTGCCTCATTTACGCAGTCATCAAATGGAAATGTTGTATCATCAGTTGCGGGAGTAATCACTCAGTCAACATCTGCATTTACGCAGTCTTTAGTTGGTTTAACAGCTGAGCAGATAGCAGGTGTAATTACACAGTCTACATCAAGATTTACGCAGTCTTTAGCTGGGTCAATACCTGCTTCCTGGATAGATAAACCAGCAGCCTCAACAGCATGGAGTGATAATGCTGCTGCAGTAACGGTATGGACAGATAAATAATTAATGTTAAAATGGTTTAATTTAGGGGATAAATAATGGAAATTACAATAGCAGCAAGAAATGCAGCAGGCACAGCGCTTACTGATTTATTAAATGCTGGCTCAATAGAAATTAGAACGGGCGCAAGTCCAGGTGTAGATAGTGCCGCGACAGGAACGCTATTGGCTTCATTGCCGTTAAGCGCATCCGCTTTTGGCGCATGGTCATCTGGTAGTGGAACAGCAAATGCGATTACACAAGATGCAAGCGCAGATGCCACTGGAACCGCTGGATATTTTAGGGCGCTATCCTCTTCTAGCGCTTCGGTAATAGATGGCACTATATCCGCTTCTGGTGGGGGCGGCGATATGATACTAAACTCTGTATCTATTGTAGCTGCAGCAACTGTGGATATATCATCGTGGGTAATCAATTTACCTGCATAAATTAAAAGTGAACAACCTATAAGGACTCACACAAATGTCAACTATTGGAGTGTCAAGAGCCAATCAAAATAGGGCTATAAGACAAGAAGCATTAAGAGCAAGTCTAGAAGCTGGGGGGCATATTCAGCATGTTCTTGATATATGTAAAGATTTAGACGATTTATCAATTGAGATGGATGCTATTGCGGTACAACGCAAAAGAGCAGTGATTGATACTAAAATGAAGATCATCGGCAAGTACTTGCCGGACACTAAAAGTGTTGAATTATCTAACAAGGATGGCGAAACATTCAAGACCGATAATACATGGGTAGTAGAGTTTGTAAATGCCGACTCTGAAGATAAATAAAAAGCTAGAACCCTTCTTAAAAAAACCTAAGCAGTTAAAGATAGCAATAGGTGGGAGGGGGTCTGGAAAGTCTATTGGTATTGGTGATGCTCTCACGTTTAAAATGTCAACTGAGAAAGCTGATGTTTATTGCTTGCGTGAATTCCAAGACTCAATAGCTGATTCAGTTCACAGGGTATTTGAAGGTGCTATTAACGACCGCTTAATGCTGGATGGGTGGAACGTACAAGAGAAGCGTATTATATCACCTGACGGCGCACAGACAGCTTACAAGGGCGCATCAAGAAACCCAAATTCAATTCAGTCAGCGCAGGGTTATAAATACTCATGGTTTGAGGAAGCTCAGACAATGAGCCAAGCCAGTATAGATAAACTACTTCCTACAATATTAAGAAACCCAGGTGCTGAATGCTGGTTTAGTGCAAACCCACAATCAAGCGCAGATCCTTTTAGTCAAAGATTTATCACTCCTTACCTTAAAGAGCTAGAGCGCAACGGTTATTATGAGGATGAATTGCATTTAATTGTCGTTGTTAACTGGCGTGATAATCCGTGGTGGAATGTTGAGCAAGAAACGTTAAGAGTTTGGGATTATGAAAACCTATCAAGAGCAAAGTATGATTGGATTTGGGAAGGTAAATTTAATGATGAGGTTGAAGATTCAATTATTAAAGCCGAATGGTTTGATGCTTGCATAGACGCTCACAAAATTGAAAGATTAAAAGAAGTATTTAAACCGCTAGGCGCAAGAATATCAGCGCATGACCCTAGTGATACAGGAAATGATAATAAAGGCTATGCCATGCGACATGGCTCCATATTCCAGCACATATGCGAGAAAAACACAGGTGAGATTGATGTTGGCTGTGATTGGGCCACGAATTTAGCAAGGGAACACAATGCTGACTGGTTTATTTGGGATGGTGATGGAATGGGCGCAGGACTAAAGCGGCAAGTAGCTAACAATCTTGACGGCACTAAAACAAAATACCAAATGTTCAAAGGTTCATTGTCCGGTAAAGGGCAAGATAACGCGCATAACACGTACCAAAAAGGGTTTGGAGATAAAAAGACTGAGCTTACTAATGCCGAAGTGTTTAAAAACAACAGGGCTCAATATTACATGGCGCTAGCTGACAGATGCTATAACACATACAGGTGCGTGGTTAAGGGTGAATATGTAGACCCTGCTGAAATGATTAGTTTTAACAGTGACGGAATTGAAAGCATTCCAGCACTAAGGTCTGAGCTTTGCAGAATACCTAGAAAAAATAATGGTAATGGATTGCAGCAAATAATGAATAAGCAGGAGATGAAAAGCCAAGGCATTGATTCGCCAGGCATGGCCGACTCGATAATGATGTCTATGTTTATACCGCCCGTTAAGAAGCCAAGAAAGGCTCTTAACTATGGCAAGACTCACGTTGTATAATAGCGCAATTGTATAAAAATTCACTAATGCTATAATGCAAACTATATTAAATAAAACCCAAATGAGACAAAACCAATGCCACAAAAGATGTCTGACTCTGAACTTGTAGCGCTTTTAGGTGCAGCACAAGATGATGCGGCGCAATATAATGGTGAGTTTTCAGCGCTTAACACCAAATTTTTATCCGCTTATCTTGGTGAAAAAACTGGTGAGTTTGCAGCAATAGAAAATCAATCCAGCGTGGTTTCTACAGATATATCTGACGTGGTGGAATCTGATATGCCCAGCCTAGCTAGAATATTTACTGGCTCCGGTGATGTGGTTACATTCCAGCCAAATACTGACAACAAAGCTGAGATTCTTGAAGCTGAAGAAAAGACTAAATATGTAAACTGGATAGTGCGCAACCAGCCAGACTCTTTTAAGATCATACATGATTGGTTAAAAGATGCAGAGATACAAAAAAATGGAGTGGTAAAATACTTTATTGAAGAACAAAAAGAAGTTGAAGAAGTTGAATATGAGAATGTTGACGCTGAAGAAATTCAAGCAATTATTGAAAGCCTTAAAGGGTCGAAAGTTGACAAGGTAAAAGTTGAAGTTTCAGAGCAAAATGAAGACGGATTAAATGCACTGGAAGAGCTTGCAACATTTGACATTAAGTTTAGGGTAACAACACAAAAGCAAAAAGTTTGCATAATTAACATACCGCCAGAATCTTTTTTAATTACTCGAAACGCTAGGAGTGTTGACGATGCTGAAATGGTGGGTGACAGAGTTAGAAAAACCCGTGGGGAATTGTTGTCTGAAGGGTTTGATAAAGTATTAATAAATCAATTATCAACAATCGACGGTGATGACCGCAGAACATCAAATATAAGTTCTGTTAGGAACCGCGATCAAGGTGGGTCAAATTATGACACTAGCATTAATAATTGGGCGAGTGAGTTTGTAGAAATATCAGACTTATATGTCAAGGTTGATTTTGATGGCGATGGAATAGCAGAGCGAAGGCATGTAATGTTTTCTGGCAATAAAGTGCTGATAAACGAGTATTACAATCATGTGCCTTACGCATCCTTATCCGCAATACTTATGCCACACAAAGCAATAGGACGAAGCAGGGCAGAAATAACCTATCCTTATCAACTGCAAAAAACAGCATTGCAACGTGGCGTTAACGACAATATTTACATGGTCAACAACCCTCGCAATGTGGTGCATCCTGATGTCGATTTAGATGACATGCTCACGGTTAGAACTAACGGTATAATTAGACTTGATGAGGACACAAACGTTCTGCCTGGGCAGGCTGTATTTCCGCTTGTCGTACCTTACATTGGTCAGCAAGCGCTACAAGTTATTCAATACATTGACACTACAAGAGCGCAAGCGACAGGCTCACTTCTGGCTAACCAAGGTCTTGAGTCTGATGATTTAAACAACGAAACAGCAACAAGGTTTAATGGCGTTCAAGATGCAAGTGATGCAAAAATTGAGTTGATAGCTAGAAATTATGGTGAAACTGGATTTAGGAAATTATACGAAGGCATCGCATGGATTGTTTCACGCTATCAAGATACTGAGCAGGAAATAAGAGTGCTGGGTAAGGCGTTAACTGTTAACCCGAAAAGCTGGAAGTATCAACATCACGTACAATCTAATGTTGGGCTTGGCGCAGGAGATAATGAAAAATCACTGCAGTCGCTGCAAGGTATTTACGGCATTCAACAGTCGCTTATACAGCAGGGGTCAACCCTTGCAGATGAGAAAGATGTGTATAATACGCTGGCAAGAATGGTTGAGGGTATCGGGTTTCCAAGGGTTAACGAGTTTTTTAATGACCCAGGCGAGCCTGAAGAAACTTTAAAGGCTGAGAATGAAATACTTAATAAGATGGTTGTACAGTTACAAGAGCAGATGCAAGGAATGCAAAACCCACTTGCCGAAGCCGAACAAATCAAAGCACAGGCAAGCCTAATCAAAGCGCAGGCAACGCAACAAATAGATGCTGCCAAGCTGCAATCAGATAACGCTAACTTTATGGCTAAGTTAGAATCTGACAACAAAAAAGCAAGTGAAGATTTAGCTCTTAAACTAACTGATTTAGAATTAAAATACGGCGAGGATCTAAATTCAGAGTTTAACAGCAATATGCTAGTTTTTGACCCAGCAACGGGAGACTTTGTTAATGCCAACAGTTAGAGTTAAAGGTGTAAAAAACGCAATAGAATTTCCTTATGATATGAATGCTGGAAAAATATTAAGCGTATTACGCAAAAAGTTTTCGGCTGTTGCAGAGCCTGCTGCAGCCATAGCTACATCGGCACTAGCTGAACCAATATCAGGGTTGCTATCACTGCCAATTGCATTTGGGGATGATGTAGACTCGGCTGTAAAGGCTCAGAAAAACATACAAGAATGGCTTACTTACACACCAAAAACTAAGGAGGGAATGGAAGGACTACAGGCAGTTGTTGATATTTTGCAGCCTGTAGCTGAGGTTATGGAACTAAGTTCTGAAGCGGCAGGCGATTACATTTTTGAAAAGACAGGGAGTCCGGCACTTTCTGCTATTGCATATTCTGCTCCAGCTGCTGTTTTAGAGGTTATTGGATTAAAAGGCGCTAGGACGGCTAGTAAAGCTGGTTATCTTGGTAAAGAATTAGAATTGTCAGGCGCAAGTTCAGACGGTAAAAGTGCTGGACTAAATAATCAAATCGGCGCACTAGGTAATGTTAGCGCACGAAGAACATCGGATCCTTTTGTAAACAGGTTAATTGATACTGGATTTTTAAATGGCGACTTAATAAGCGCTCAAAACATCAAAAACGCCACTAATAAATATATTTCAACAATGAAAGATAATAGAGCGTTTAGTGCTAGAGAAAGGATTGCAGAGGCAAACGAGTTTTCAAATATTATAAAGCCGTTAACAGATAAAACACAACGGAAAATAATAACACCAGAAGATCTTTTAAATGAAGTCTTAGTTGGCACTAAGGGCGACAGAATGATAGTTGCTGACATTGAGCAAATTGGCGGCATTCCAATGAATGAGAATGTTTTTGCACATGGCGGTATTGATTACCCACTCAAAAACAGAGACAACACAAGAAGTATTTTAGGCCCAGATGGATTGCCACTTAATGCAGACGCTGGGCAAGGTGTAGGTTGGGCTTCTGCAAAATCAATCGCTGAAGGCAGGCAGAGAGCTTATGCAAATGCAGCTGAGCAAACTGGTAAGGCTCCATTAGCCGCTTATGATGCTATGGGAGCGCAAGCTATAGACTTTGCGACTCCAGTTTCAGAGGTTATGTTGCTTCAATCGCAAAGCCTGCCAATTCCAAAAAATGTTAAGGATGCTTTTGACGATGATTTAAGAACCTTAACAAACAATGAAGGTGTTTTACAATTTCCAAATTGGCTTGGAATTGATAATGCAGAATCACTTAACCAATTAAAATCTGCTGATGGTGGCCCAAGAAAGGCGTTTGAAAGGCTAATGGGTGATAAAAAGTATAGGGATCAAGGTTTTCCTTTGTATCATGAAATTGTTGGAGCATTGACAGAAAACAGACTGCGTGACACCAACACTTTTGACATGGGCGCTAACTTTTTTGATACTGACCCAAATGCAAAAGCTTTCGCTACCAATGAGCAAAGTTCATATGATTCAGGCATTCCTATGAAGCCTGGCGGCAGGGTAATGGGCTTGGAAAATGATTACCCTTTAGAAGTTATGATGCCTGATTCATATGCAGCTATGAAATTAAAAAGAGATAAAAAAGGCAAGTTATACAAAGACGCATTTGCAAAAGTTGCAGTCCTTGATACGCAAACTGGCAGTGACTTTTACCAAAAGGTTGATGAAAAAGTAGTGCAGGGAATGCTGGATTATGACAAGCAAAGAAAAATCAACAATGAAATGTCATCGCCAGATAATTTGCCTATGAAAATATCTTCTAAAGATTTGCAATCTTCTAAAAACAAAATATTAGAAGATGGAGCTAAAAAACCAGCTAAAAAACCAGCTAAAAAACCAGCTAAAAAACCAGCTAAAAAGGCAAGCAAATGACAGAAACAGATTTAAAGAACACGATACAGCAAGCCATAAGAGCAGAGCAGTTATTAAACGATGAACTAATTCAGCGTTTTATAGTAGAATGCAGGGGAGACTTGCTGGCTAAGTTTGAAAGTTGCAAGCTAGACGACGACAAAGAACGTTTAGCTGCATGGAATCAAAGCCAAGTATTAAATATGTTTATTGCTAAATTTACGAAAAAAATCAAAGAGGGTAAGAATGCAAAACTTACTTTGATGGACAAAGCACAAGGCGCGATAAGGCGCATAATTTAACCGTCAATAACCAACAGGACTGACGAAATGCAAACAGCACAAGATTCAATATTAGAAAGAATTAAAATATCTCGCGGAACTTCGGAGCCTGCACCAGTAGAGCCAACCGAGGCAACAGAGGTGGTTAATGTGTCGGAAGATGCACCAATTGACGATGCAGTTGAGCCAGAAGCCAAGGCTTATGATGATGCTGCAGAAGAAGTTGAAGAGTCAGAAAGTACGGAAGTTGCGCAGGTTTCACATGAAGACGACGATGAGGATCTTTACGTTGATTACAAAGGGCGTGAAATAAACCTTAGAGAAGTAGAAAAGTGGGAGCAAGGGCACTTACGACAATCTGATTATACTCGTAAAACTCAAGATTTAGCTGATAGCCGCAAAGAATTTGAGTTAAGCAAAACAGAGTTTACAGACAAGGAATCTAAACTTAATGAAAAGCTTTTAACACTAGAGGCTATGTTAAGTGAAGAAACCCAAACTGCAGATGAAATTGCTGAAATGCGAGAGTATGACCCAGAGTCCTACATTAAATACACAGAACGGCAGGCTAGGATGAGGCAATTTGTTGATTCATCTAAAACTGTAAGTTCATCTAATGTAGACATGGCAAAAGTGAGTAGTGACTTGTTTGCTGCCCATCCCGAATGGATGGATAACGGCAAGCAAAGTAAAGCGTTTACAGACGATACTAATTTGATGAGTAAATACGCGGATTCTCGCGGTATTAGTCAGGATGAATTATCTTCGTTTGAAGCCAAACACTATGAAGTTATGCTTGATGCTGCTAGGTATTCACAACGCCAGATTAAAAACGTGGCAACTGAAAAGGCAGTGCGAAAGGCTCCGGTGACTACAAGACCTAGAGGTTCATCAAAGGCTAACGCTAGTGATTATGATAAAGCTTATAAAGCATATAAAGCAGATCCAAGCGTTAAGAATGCGGTGAACCTTAGAAAAACACCCAAACCGAACTAACTTAACTACTAAAGCGAGAATTTTAAAATGACAACTCCAACTAATGCAGTAAGCACGATTACCGCAATCGGCAACCGTGAAGACCTAGCCAATATTATTTACGATATTAGCCCAACATCAACTCCGTTTTTAAGCGGAATTTCACATGGTGACGCTACAGCTACCAATCACGAATGGCAAACTGATAGCATCGGCACTGCATCTAACAATGCCCAAATCGAAGGTAATGATTCAGCAGCCACTGCTGCCATCCCATCAGTACGATTAGGTAACAACACTCAGATTTCAACTAAAACGCCAATGGTTACACGTACACAGCGCGAAGTTGATAGTGCTGGTCGCGGTGATGAACTTGACTATCAAGTTATGAAAAATGCCAAGCTTATGAAAAACGACATGGAAACCGCATTGCTTGCCAACAAAATTAAGGTTGCTGGCACTGCTTCTGTTGCGCGTGAACTTGGCGGCATTGAGTCTTGGTTATCAAGTAACACAAATTTAGGTGCTGGCGCTGGTGTTGCTGGTTCAGGCGGTACAGTTGCTCGAATAGCTGGAACGGCTCGTGCGTTTGATGAAGCACAACTAAAAAGCGTATTGGCATCATGCTGGGATAATGGCGGCGATCCCGACACTATCATGGTAGGTTCTACTATCAAGCAAGCCATGTCCGGCATTGTTAACGGCGGTTCTGCTGGCGCTGCGCAACGTGTTGTTGACGGTAATGCAGCAACTGTTCACACAGCTATAGACATTTACGTTTCCGACTTTGGTTCGCTTGCTGTTGTACCTAACAGGTTCCAAGTTCAGACATCAATGCTTGTATTGCAAATGGATATGTTTGCTATGGCTTCTATCACTGAGTTTCAGGAGACTCCACTTGCAAAAGTTGGTGATTCTGACAAAGTTATGCTGGTTTCTGAGTACACCTTGGAATCACGCAATGAAGCAGCCAGTGGTATAATTGCTGATCTAACAAGTTAATATAAGGGGCTTCGGCCCCTATTTTTTAGGTGATTTATGACACAACCAAAGAAAGTAATTTTAAAGAAAGTTGAATGTGTAGCAGTTAGAAACCTATGTTGTGATGATCAAGTAAAAGCTGGCGACTCATTTACATGCACACAAGCACAGTTTGATCATTTTAAAGCAGCAGGCGCGGCAGTTAAAAAAGGCGCAACAGTTTAAATGCGGTTTCTTGATTCATTTAACGGGATTACAGAAAGATTCAGCAAAGACGAAATGACTGGTGATATTAAAATAGTAACCAGTCAAGACGTTGACCCGTTTTTTAATTACAATAAAGCGCAGCTAGATAATGCAACTCGCGGATTTAAAGGTGATATGCACAAAATGGCATCTATACCGCCCGTGGTTATCGAAATATGGAGAGAAGAAATGAAGCTTTCCGGTTATGACGACACTAACCCATTAAGCTCAAAAAATAGAAAATTCCTGTTGAGCAAATTAAACTCACCAGATTGGAATAAACTTAGAACGAAACAAGGCGTGATTTAAAATGAGCCTGGATACATACGACAATCTAATTGCAGAAGTTATTGACTGGTCACACAGGGACGATTTAGGCCCAAAAATGCCTGATTTTATAATGCTAGCCGAAGCTGCTATGTACTCTAACGATGTTGAGTTGCTAACTGTTAGAAGCATGGAGACAATTTCTACAGCGTTAACAGCTGGCGAGTATTTGTCATTGCCAGACTATTTCGAATCTGCAAGAAGCGTTAGGTTAATAACTGGAAGCAACGTAGGTAAGCTGGAATACAAGGCTCCACAGCAAATGTGCAATAGCGTTTCTAACGGTAGGCCAAGATATTTTACAGTGGTCGGCAATGAACTACAGTTTGATAGAGTGCCAGACTCAGAATACACGATAGAAATACAATATTATAGAAAGTCGCCACCGCTAACACCTGAAAATCAAACCAATGATATTTTAACTAATCACCCAAGCATCTATTTATTTGGCGCTCTCGCTGTAATTTTTGGGTATGCTCAAGATACACAGCAAGAAGTATCCTACATAAATAAATTTATAGGCGCTATACGTGGAGCTAATAAAGCAGATAAAAAAGGGCGTTATGGCCCAGCTGCTGCTGCATCATTAGCGCGTGGTATTACCCCATGACATTTGTTACTGTTCCAATTAATATAACGGGGCCTAGTTATCAAAGTAGATCCAAACCACTATCTAGCCAACAGACTAAAAACTGGTATCAGCAATTGACTGACAGCGGCAAAGAACAATTTGTTTTAATGCCATTTCCAGGTTTAAAGTTAATTGGTGCGGGTGCGGGTGGCTTAAAAGATAGAGGTTTTTACAGGATGTCAGAAGTCCTTTATCAAGTCAAAGGCACTGTGTTGTATGAAATTTTAGCAGACGGAACCCACATATCAAGAGGTACAATTGAAGGCACAAAACGCTGTATTATGGCTGGTGATGGGGTTAATTTATTTATAGTAGTGCCAAACGAAAAAGTATGGCAGTACATAACAGACACAAACACAATTGTGGAGGTTACGAATGTAAATATAACTGGCGCACAGTCAATTGATTATATTAACAACCAGTTTTTGTATACGTTTCCAGAATTTACTGTGGTTTCTGATGTGGGAAATGGTGCGGAGGCATCAGGTTTAAATATAATTGCAGAGGAAACGCTGCCCGACGAAATGGTAAGAGACTTTGTATTTGAAGAAGTTATTTATAGATGTGGAGTCAGGTCGATTGTGGGCTGGTATAACTCCGGAGTTGGATCGCCGCCAATTGAAAAATTACAGGGGCGTATATTTTCTACAGGGCTTTCTGCACTGCATTCTATTGCAAAATCAGATGAGGCGTTTTACTGGCTCGGTGATGATAACGCAATCTACAGAGCGCAGGGTGGAGCCAAAGATCGAGTAAGCACAGACGCTATAAGTAATTCAATTCGCGGCTTTGACGTCACATCTGACGCCATTGGCTTTACTTACACGATGCAGGGTCAAAACTTTTATACAATTACATTTCCGTCGGCTAACAAAACCTTTACTATTAATGAGAGCTTAGGAAGTAATGGTTGGTTTGAATTATCAAGTGGAACGAGTGATGGAAAATGGCAGGCGTCAAGCGTTATAAGCGCGTATGGAGAAAATTATGCTGCTGATATAGCTAACGGCAATGTGTACATGTTGGATTTAGAAACTTACACAAACAACGGTGACACATTACAAAGAACTAGAGTTACCACCAACATTAATGGAGATTTGCTTAACGCAAAAGGTAAAAGAACTCAAATGTCTAGGATGGAACTAATCATGGAAACGGGGGTTGGAGTGGCTAGTGGTCAGGGTGACAACCCAAGAATAATGATTGAGGCATCTTACGATGGTGGCCGTAGTTGGTCGCATGGAACCTGGGCTAAAACGGGCAGGTTAGGTGAGTTTGTTATAAAAGTCGAATGGTTTAGTTTACGCACGTTTTTAGATTTGATGGTAAGAGTATCTAGCAGTGATCCTGTTAATTATTCAATATATAGCGGAACTATTGATCTAAGACTGGCAGGAAAATAATGGCTACACCTGTAAACCCACCACCATTTCTAAGATTGCCACCTGACTTTTTAAAAGATAAACAGACAAAATCGTTTGTTGAGCAGCAAAATCAAGTTATATTCCAACTATATCAAAAATTAGGAGGGGCTACCGACCCTATTGATGTACTGAGCAATTTTAGCAGTAACGGGTTTAGCTCTGAAGTGCAATTTTTACAGCGGCAAATTGATGGGCTTCCGCCATTTACAATAGATACAACTGGATTTACAGCTGACTTAACTTTTATAACTTCTGATAAGGTGATCGCATAATGTCACAGCAACCAATAATCATTGGAGTAGCAGACGCAAAAACTGGTGACAGTTTGTTTAGCGCATTTACAAAAATAAACGCAAATACAACAGAGGTTTATGCCGATATTGCTGCAGCAGAAGCCGCAATAGTTGCCAATGCAGCTGCAATAGTTGCAAACACATCGTTAATAACTGGGTTTACCAAAACATATTGGTTTGATGCAAGCGATACAGCCACATCTGCCACTCCAATCACACATACAGCAGCAGCAACTAATACTTATTTGACTAACAACGCTATTGGGCCTAACAGCAACTCATACAATCCTGACGGAAACAGCGCTTTATGGAACCCAGCAACAAACAAGTTTGACTTCACAAGCTTAAAAGTGGGTGACACTGTACAATTCAGGATTGATATAAACCTATCCAATGCAGCAGCACAAGAGGTTGATTTATTTATGAGTTTGGCTGAAGGCACAGCTGCACCATACGAATTAAGCATTAACCACACTTACTACAAAACTGCATCTACACTAGCAAATGATACAGCTATATTTGATATTTACATTGGCGACGACAATACAAGGACAGGTGGCGCAAGGTTTAGATTTGGCTCTACAGCTGCAGCTACAATAGTTGTTAATGGCTGGTTTTATAAGGTCACGGTGGTTTAAATGGCTACTCAACAAATAATCAGCAATTCATCAAATTCAGTGGCAGGAACAGTTCAGTCTTTTTTTACTGCTGGGATTAACGGTGTTGTAATAGAAGCATTTACAGCAGCTAATAACTCATTAATCAACGCAAGTTATAAGGCTTATATTGTCGCACAAAACGGAGCAGATGAGCCTCAAATACCTTTAAAGATAGTGGTTTGGGGCACAAATGACTTAGGCATTGGGATTGTTAACCAAATCATTCCGCCTGGCGGCTCATTAAAGCTTGAGACTTCGGCGGTTGATTCTATTTATTTTACAGTCACAGGTCGAGAAATTTGATAATAAAACCAATTACTGATGCTGGGGATATTAAGACGCTATTATGCAATCCGGCTATATATGATACTATTACAGATGATAATAGCCCGAACATAAAAGACTTTGAACCGCCAATTAACAGCAAATACAAGTACATTGGCGGCTATGTAAATAATAAAATAATTGGGCTGATGGTTTATCATACATATTTGGACGGTAATGAGTGTCACGTGCAAGTGTTACCGGAACACAGAAAAGAACACGCAAAAGAATTTGGCGAACAATCCTTGCGTCACCGCGGAACTCGACCACTTTACGCAGAAATACCTGATTTATATAAAAACGTTTTAGACTTTGCACTACTTAATGACTTTAAGGTAATAAAACGAATAGATTCAGGGTTTATAAAAAACGGTAAAAATTACATCGTAAACGTATTGAGGTATAAATAAAATGGGTTTTGTAAAAAATTTAGTTGGCGGTATAACTGGTTCTACACAAGCAAACGCAGCTAGAGACAGCGCGCAAATGCAAGCTGATGCAGGTGATAAAGCAATACAAGAATTCAGACGATCCTCAGCAGAAGCGCAGGCAATATTTGACCCGTACAAAGAAGTAGGCCAGCAAGGTTTAGATCAAGCTTCTTTTATGACAGACCCACAAGAGCAATTTGATTTCCTGCAAAATAACCCGCTATTCCAAATGGGGCTAGACAATGCCAACACCGTTACACAAAAAAGCGCAGCAGCCAGGGGTAGGCTAAGTTCAGGCGATACATTACAAGAATTAACTAACAATTCACTACTGACAGCCGCACCATTAATTGCTGGTCAAAAAAGCTCTATACAGAACTTGCTAAACCAAGGTCTGCAAACTGCTACAAATCAAGGCAATATTGCAATCGGACAAGGTACAAACGTGGCAAACACTACAACGGATATAGGTGCGGCACTGGGAGCAGGCCAAGTTGGAGCGGCAAACGCCAGAGCCCAAGGCGCTCAAAATATATTAAGCCTTGGCGCTCAAGCCGCAGGGATGGCAGCAAAATCAGACCCAAGACTAAAAGAAAATATTAAATTGATAGGCAATAAGAACGGTTTTAACATTTATACGTGGGACTGGAATCAGCTGGCAAATGATGAGCTAGAATTAACTGGCAGTTCAGAGGGGGTAATGGCTGATGAAGTTAAGGCGGTAATGCCTGAAGCGGTAGAATATAGAGACGGATTTATGTCTGTTGATTATGCAATGATAGGGGTTCACTAATGGCTATTGATCCGCGCATTGCGCTAGGGCTTCGATTCGCGCCACAAGTAAATGTTGCTGACATATTTAATCGTGTTAGAAAACAAAATCAAGATTTAGCAATCGGCAAGCAGAATTTAGAACTAGGCGAGCTAAATATTGATAGGGAAACAAGCACAAATGAAACCCTTGTTAAAACTCAAGCACAAGATGTTGTTAGGGGCGGCCTTCAAAATGATACGCTTACTGGAACTAATCTAGACGCAAAAAATAACAGAATATTAAAAAGCGCACACGATTTTGCAGTGAAAAATCAATCAGTAATTAACGATGCAGTTAATAATAATGACCCTGCTCCACTTCAGCAGTTACTAGCTAAAAGGCAAGTAGACTTAAAAGAACAGGGTCTGCCTACCGATGAGACTGACGAAGCTATTGCTATGCTAGGGCAGGGCGATCTTCAAGGTGTCGTTGGTGGCATGTCCGATGCTGTTAATCTGTATCAGGGTCAGCAAGGGCAAGGTGCATCGGTAGGCATGAGGGAAAGGACAGGATTGCTTGCAGACTATAAAGCAGATCCAAATAGTCCAGCAGGTCAATCTGCCGGAGTTGCATTGGGAATTACAGCACCAGTAAGAACAACAGCCGCAGAAAGGGCGTCAACTGATCCAGTATTAGGTGCTCAAGTAGTTGCTCAAAAAGCGGCAGAAACACAAGCAGTAGAGGACGCTAAATTAGGCAGTCAGCTGAAACATAAGCCAGCCATAACCAGATCAGTCAAACTTGCAGAGAAAGCAGCCGAAGAAAAAGGTGAAGTGCTGACAGACTTAGCTAGAATGCAAGCTGGGTTGCCTGGAATAAAAAAAGTAGTGAACGAGCTTGTAGAATTATCATCTATCGCAACAAGCACTTTTGGTGGTCGAGCTTTTGATTTTGCTATTAAAGAGTCAGGCTTTGGAAGCACCAAAGGAGCAGATGCAAGGGCTAAATTAGTTGCTATTGTAGACAACCAAGTTTTGCCATTGTTACGGGTAACATTTGGCGCAGCTTTTACAGCTAAAGAAGGCGAAACATTAAAAGATAGTTTAGTTAATCCAAATTCAAGTCCATCACAAAAGAAAGAGCAGTTGTCAGCATTTTTAGCGCAAAAAGAGCGAGATGTTATAACCAAGCAATCACAGTTAGGTATTAACCCTACAGCAGCTAATCAGGATGATCTTGATATTACAGACCCAAACTTAACAATAGAGCAATTAATGGCAGAGCGTGAACGACTTGGTGGTCAGTAATGGCTACTATAGAAGAAATTGACTCAGAGATAGCTAAACGAAGCCGCATTGCAGAAATTGACAAGGCAATTGCTCAACGTCAAGGAAGTGCAATGCAGTCCATTACTGAGCCTTTAGGTTCTATGGGTGGCAATTTGTTAGGCTTAATAGGTTCAGGTCTTGCTGGCATTACTGAGGCCATTAAAACAGGTGATTTGAACGCAGCAGCCAACAAAGTAAAAGAAATTCAACAGCAAGCACAGCAGCAATTCTCACCAGAAACCGAGTCTGGTAGGGCTGGGCTTCAAAGAATTATGTCAATATTAGCACCCATTGAACAAGTCATAAATACAGGCTTATCTGGGACTGCTGGTCTTGCTGATGTTGCATTCAATCCAGTTAGCAATATAACTCAAGGGTTTGAGCCAGCAAAACAGACAGTAAGAAACGTAAGGGATCAAGGGCTTGGCAAATCATCTGGACAGCAAGTGCTTAACGCTACAAACAGCCCAGCACTTGCCACACTAACTGAAGTTGCTCCAGCAGCTGTTGAATTAGTTGCGGGTGGATTGCTTGGTAGAAAAGCAGGAAGGGCAACTGTTGCAAGCGCACAGGCTAAAACAGCAGAGGCGCAAAGGGCGTTAGATGATTTGTCTAACGGAGT
>TARA_R110000772_G_scaffold144025_1_pt1 | contig 16665 bp, 18 predicted proteins | sample TARA_R110000772 | Tara Oceans TARA_R110000772 (sample SAMEA4397948) | marine metagenome | biome: Polar Biome; feature: [SRF] surface water layer (ENVO:00010504); material: water (ENVO:00002006), including particulate matter (ENVO:01000060) such as... | depth 5 m | reverse complement strand
CTGATTCTTTCTTGGAAACAGAATACACCAACCAATCGACACCTAACACATTCTGGGAAACTGGAACGTTACAAAGTACGGTAGGTGTTGGTGGTTTAACAATAATAACATCACCTATAGTCAGTGGTGAATCTTTTGGTACACCAGCTTTTACAACTGGAACTGTTCTACTCAGTCCTGTAGCAATAGCTTCAGCAGAAAGTGTAGGTAATCCTACTATAGCCTTTGGAGCTACAATCCTAAACCCTTCTGCAATAGCTTCGCTTGAAGCCGTAGGGACACCGATAGTAACTCCTCAAGGCGTAATCATAACTCCTCTGACTCTTGATAGTACATACTTTGTAGGCCAACCTAATCTCGGAGGGCTACTAGATTTAATCTATCCTGATGAGATACTCACAGAAGAGTTGTTTGGAAGTCCTATAGTTACACCTCAGGGTGTTACCATCACGCCTGTCAAGATAGACAGTAGTGAAGTAGTAGGGCAACCTGACATAGGCTTAGGATTAGTGTTGGTGTTTCCTAGTCAGATATCTACAGAAGAAGTCTTTGGCGTACCTCAATTAGATTTAGGTTTAGTTCAAATTCTTGTTAATGAGATATTGACAGAAGAGTTTGTTGGTCAACCTTCACTGGATTTACTGCTTAAGCAGATCTTCCCTAATGGGATTATCTCTTTGGAAGATGTTGGTAAGCCTCTTGTGTCTGGAGGGGACAGCATAGTAATCCCGATTAACGACAGAAGAACATGGCAAGCTATCGCTAGTTACTTACGTGCTTTAGTATTCACAGGTACTAACAATGATGTCATAGTTAAGTGGTTAAGAAGTGAAGGATTTGAAGGGCAGATCAATGATGCGTTTATGGCATACTGGGATGACCTCAACTACACAGGAACTTACAACGATAGATGGTCTAAATGGAAAAAAGATTAAGGAGCTATAATGGCTAGGCGTGATAAAGAAAGAGTTAAACCCGAAGTTAAGAAAGAGGTTAATCCTCAAGAATCTAAAACGCCTATGAGCAAGAAGTGGGAAGAACTCACTCCTATTATAGGCAAAGATTTTAAATCCAAAGACAAAAAGAAACTGAAAACCACAGGTAACAGTTACAAATTTTAAAAATAATTAAGGAATACTATGAGCGACCACTCAGTATTTAACGAAGACCCAGCACCGCAGGAAACCCCTGCACAACAGCCATCAGATACATCTGCATTAACCGACCAGTTAAAAGGGATTGTAAATGAAAATGGCGAACCTAAGTACAGCACTATCGAAGATGCACTCAAAGGAGCATCTCACGCACAAACGTATATTGCCGAGTTAAAGCAAAAATTAGCTGAAACGGAAGGGAAATATACCGAGTCACAAAGTGAGATAGCCAAACGGCAAACTGTCGAAGAGATGCTAACTAGGTTACAAGCCACTCAAGAACCAACGAAACAGGAAACCCCTGCTCAACAAGGTTTAGATGAGGCATCACTAGCCGAGCTTATCCAGAAACAACTAAGTCAACGAGACCAGCTTTCTAAAGCACAACAAAACGAGTCTCAAGTTGATGTAGCGTTAAAGGAAAGGTACGGTGAGAAAGCTAGCGAGATTGTTCAGGCGAAAGCTAAAGAACTAGGTATCTCGGTTCAGCGTGTTAAGGAGCTTTCACAAGAATCTCCACAAGCGGTTCTCTCCCTATTCGGGGCAGGGCCATCTAAACAAGGGACTTCCGTTACACGAGGTAGTCAATCATATCCAGCAAGTCCTCAACAGGATGATCTGGTTCTCCCTAAGAAATCTCTCTTAGCAGGTGCTACGTCTAAAGACCAAGCGGCTTTCATGGCACAAATAAAAGAACGTGTCTATAAGAGAAATGGAATTACTAACTAGGAATTAAATAATGCAAGTAACAACTAATACTCAAGCGTTCATCGAAGCGGAGCAGTACTCTGACTTTATCTTGATGAACTTACATGATGGCTTACTGCCAGTGACCATGTACCGTGATGTCTCTGACTTTGGTTCAGGTACAACTCTTAACATCAAAACTGTAGGTACAGTTACTCTTCAAGAAGCTGGTGAAGAAACTCCTCTAGTTTACAACCCAATCGAATCAGGCACTATCACTATGCAAATTACCGACTACGTTGGTGATGCATGGTCAGTCTCTGATGACCTACGTGAAGATGGTACGAACATTGATATGCTAATGGCGGCTCGTGCTTCTGAGTCTACTCGTGCACTACAAGAGAACTTTGAATCACGTTTCTTGGCAGTATGTAACGCGGCTCAGACAGATGCTGATGCTAACGCAATCAACGGTTTCTCTCACCGCCTAGTCTCTCCTGAGACCAATGGTGTGTTTGCACTTAATCAACTATCATACGCTAAACTAGCCTTTGGTAAAGCTAACGTTCCTTCTGAAGGTCGTGTGTTTATCATGGATGAAGTAGCGGCTACTACTCTTGATAACTTAGTGACTATCACTCACGATGTATCACCATTTGGTGCTCAGTTGTTACAAGAAGGTATGGCTCGTGGTCAAGAGTTCGTAATGCGCCTATATGGTTGGGACATTATTACTTCTAACCGTCTACCTAAAGGCACATTCTCTGATGGTACTACTTCACTAGCTGGAGCTGTTGCCAACATCGGTATGTGTATCCTTGATGACCAGTGCAAACCTATCATGGGTGCATGGCGTAGACAGCCTAAAGTAGAAGGCGAACGTAACAAAGACTTAGCTCGTGATGAGTTCGTTACACGCTCTCGTTGGGGCTTCGGTGTACAGCGTTTAGATACCCTGTTCATTCTTGCCACTCACGCAACTAACATTGCATAATAAGGAATAAATAATGAGTTACGAATCAACTTCTGGCCTTGGTGTATCAAATCACTATGGCGTTAGATCCACAGGCGGTACTGAAGGTATCGTCAAGACTGAAGGCTTAATCAACTACTACACTGTTAACTTTGATGGAGATGGTCCACTAGGCTACCTCTTCCCTGTTATAGACGGTGTTGAAGTTATTAGTGTAGACGCAGATACTTTCGGTACTGCTGGTGTAGAAACAGTAACCCTTGGTGGTGTCGATATTGTCGCGGCATCTGAAGCGGCTCCTGTATCTATTGCCGCTGGCAACACTGGTGTTATTGCTACTACTAACATTACTGCTGGTACATTGGTAATCGCTTATAAGCGTTTAGCAGTATAATAAACTGAGGCTGGCTTTTTAGCTGGCCTTTTTTTTCATCAGGAGAATACAATTGACAATACAACACAAACTAATACCCGATGCCGAACGACATGAGCCTATCGGTGCTAGTACAGCAACGGCAGGGACAGTGTATGTCTCTGATGGAACTGGAAGCGGTTCTTGGATAACCCCCCAGTTAGAGGGGCAAGATGCTTCTCTGCTAGGCCAGATACTAAAAGCTGATGGAAATGGTGGTTATAATTTTAAACATTCCCCTGAGGGTTGGGGCTACTACAAAGACAACGGCACAGACCAGACCGTTTCTGCTACAGCAATCAAGTTATCCATAGACATTCTTGGTGCTACAACAAATACGGATTATTTACCTTACCAGATAAGAGGTGTAAGCCAGCTTTGGGATAGCTTAAATGACAAAATAACTCCTGTGACAATAGGGGATAGCTATGCAGTGCGTGTAGATTTACCCATAACAGCTAAGACAGGTTCACCAACTGAGTTCCAAATAGAATTGGATATAGGTGGTGGGGCTACACCAACAATAGTTATAAACGCAGACTACCTTCCCACAAGCGGAACGGTCCCTTACACAATTACTTTCAACTTCGTCCTGTTTTCATTAGCTACGTTCAAAACTAACGGAGGTCAGCTTTTTGTTAAGACTGACACAGGCACAGTCACTGTAGCTAAACCCGCAATCTTCATCTCAAGATTAACCGCAGGAGACTTCTAATGAAAGCTACGTTACTTGATATCGTTCAGGAAATACTTTCTGATATGGACTCAGATGAAGTCAACAGTATAAGCGATACAGTAGAGTCTGAACAGATAGCAGTGATTGTGAAATCCACATTCAATGCCATGATGGTTAACAGAGATTGGCCTCATACACGTAAGCTGGTTAGCTTCATAGCTTCTGGCACAAACGCCTTACCCACTCATTTGAAACTTGGAAGCAGTGTCAAGAGGATGATGTCTGTAACTTATAACAAAGTAAAACAAGGTGAGACACGTAAGCAATATCTCCCTGTTAAATACTTAGAACCAGATGCCTTTCTACGTAGACAGAATCAGTTGAATAGCGATCAAGCTAATGTAGACATAATCACCGACCCTACTGGTGTGGAGTTACTAATAAGAAATGACTTACCTCCTGAATACTATACTTCTTTTGATGATAGTTCTATGGTTTTTGACTCTTACGATAGCACAGTGGATAGTACACTTCAGGAGAGTAAGGTTCAAGCTATGGCTTATGTCTTGCCATCTTGGGTACACACTGATACCGCTATCCCTGATTTACCCGATGATGCTTTCCCTCTTTTAATAGAAGAGAGCAAGGCGAAGTCTCAGTTTAAGCTACGACAGTTTGTTGATAGCAAGGCTGAGGTAGAAGCTGGTAGACAGAACAGATGGTTATCACGTAAGGCACGTAAAATAGAAGGTGGGATAAGATATCCTGACTTCGGAAGAGGTGGTCGTAAGGGCACTAGAGATGTAACATTTAAAAGGAACAATCACTAATGGAATATAACGGATATAATATAGTAGGAGATGGGACTTTCGGGTATAAACACATTAAGCCTTTAGGTAAAGGTTCAGTGTCTTTAGAGCTGAGAGGCATCTACACTACAGCGTATGAGGCTCAGAAAGCCATAGACGACTACGTAAGAACAAAGTTGGAGAAGGCTAGTGGCAATTCAAAAAGTACCAACGGAAGTTAATGCATTTGTTAAGGGGCTTATTACAGAAGCAAGTCCTTTAACATTTCCTGAGAATGCCTCCCTTGATGAACAGAACTTTATACTCAATAGGGATGGTAGTAGACAAAGACGTTTAGGTATGGACTTACAGGGTTCATCAAGAATACTTCCATCCATAGGACTAGGAGAGAAAGCAACATCAGCATATCAGTGGAAAGACGTAGGCGGTATAGCCAATCTCTCTTTCATAGTCTGTCAAGTTGGTACTACTCTTCTTTTCTATTCTGAAGATCCCGATTTCAATGTCCCTCAGTTTCATTCTGAGTTAGACATGTCTAGTGTCGTGCCCTTCGCTACAGAAAATATTCCCCAAGTGGATATGGCTTCCATAGACGGAGTGCTTGTTGTAGCAGAAGGTGATGGCAATATACTGGCTGTTACATATCAGGAAAATATAGACACTTTTGTACCATCTACTTTTCGTTTAAAAATAAGAGACCTGTTTGGAATACAAGTAGCTTATCAGCGAAATGAAAGAACAAGGTATTTAGAAGACGGCTCCACAAAGTTTTATCCTTTCCGACAGATAGATGATATGTTGGATGATGATGCTTTACAAGTAAGACCTTTCCGAGATGACAGCCCTAACCTACATTTCTATAACCTACGTAACCAATCGTGGGGGAGAGTTAGGGAGTCAGTAAGGCTTCCTTCAAAAGCAGAAGGTGTGCTTGACCCAATACAAGAATTTGATGACACAACACTTTTTCTTCCAAGTAATGCAGACGCAGTGCCAACAGGCTTGATTAACTACTCAGAAGAACTCGGAGCCCCTGTACGTTTTGTAGCAAAAGAGTTAGGGCTTAGCCCACAATCTAGTTCTTCAGCGGCTAGAGGTTTCTTTATTATAGATGCTCTTCAAAGAGGGTTTAGCAGAAAACAACAGTATGATCTTATGTTTGAAGAAGCGGCAGGAGATTTAACTGTAGATTTGACTGCCCCTTTAATTGCTGACAACACAATTGGTGGAGCTAAATGTGTCGCTGAGTTTGCAGGAAGGGCTTGGTACGGTGGTTTCTCAGGTGATACGTTTTACCCTGACTCAAGATCCCCTCGATTGTCTTCTTTTGTAATGTTCTCTCAACTGGTGAAAGGCTCAAGCGATCTAAATAAGTGTTACCAAAAGAACGATCCAACCTATGAAAAGGAAGCTGACCTACTGGCAACAGATGGTGGGTTTATTAAACTAGATGGAGCGTTCGGTATACAGAGACTTGTTAGCCTTGGTAACAGCCTAATTGTTTTTGCTACTAACGGAATATGGGCAATCTCAGGAGGAACCGATGAAGGGTTCACAGCAGAATCTTACATCGTAAAGAAGATTACTGACCAAGGTATAATCGCACCTCAGTCCTTAGTTGTTATAAACGATAACTGCATGTTCTGGGGCGAAGAAGGTATTTATCTCTTAGCACCAGCAGACCTAGGTGGCTACTCTGCAAAAAATATTACTAACACTACCATTCAGAAAAAGTATGAAAGTATACCTGTTGAGCAAAGAAAATCAGCTTACGGTATCCATGACAAATACGAAAACACAGCAAGGTGGGTGTACGGAATTAAGGCAGTTGGAAATACTAGCTCAGAACTTATACTGAACCTAGACCTCCAAGCTTTCTCAGTGAATGTAATGCAACCAGTAAGTGTGACAAGCCCTGTAATATTAGCGCCTATTACTGTTCCTCCCTTTAAGACAGGGACAGCTCCTTCTGATGTATATGTAGGGATTGATCCAGTTCTGTCAGGCACTGATGAAGTCTTTATAAACGAGAAGTCTTCTGTATCAGCACAAAGAGAGACATACTATTTCACTCTTACTTCTGAGGACAGATTAGCAGTAGGTTTTGCGGCATACACAGATGAGAATTTCCTTGATTGGAAAACTTCTGATGGTATTGGTATAGATGCAGAAGCTTATTTGATCACAGGGTATGGGCCTCAAGGAGATTTCCAAAGACGTAAACAGGTTACTAAGCTTACCTCGTACATGTTAAAGACCGAAGATGGTTTCGAGATGGATGGTGAGGATATAGTCCCTAGTAATCCCTCCTCTTGCATCGTGCAAGCTAGATGGGATTGGCATAACAGCCCAAATGGTAATCGTTGGGGAAGAGAGAATCAGATATATAAGAACAAACGTCTGTATATTCCTGATGATGTAAGTGATGGATACGATGATGGAGAGCTTGTCATTACTACCAAGACTAAACTAAGAGGTCATGGTAAGACACTATCCCTCTTGTTTAAAACAGAGCCAGAGAAAGCTTGTAAACTTTTAGGCTGGTCAATGGTAACGGATGTAAGTACAAATGTCTAACGAACTAATAGAAACAATATATCAAGACGATGACTTGATAGTGCAAGCGGAGATTATAGAAGGGAATCCCTACCTCCATTGCACTATCTTAGAGTTTAAAAAGTCTACTATGAAAAGAAGTAAAAGGGTTTGGGAAGATATTAAAGCGGGTTTCTATTATGAAGGTTTTAATACTATCTACTCTGTCTCCCCTAATCCTAGGTTTATTAAATTCATAGGAGGTGCTTTGGTAAAACAGCTTGATGAAAAAGTAGGGGTATACAAATGGGAACTGGTATAGAGATAGCGTTATACGCATCACTCGCGGCATCCGCAGTAAGTACAGTAGCACAGATTGACGCTAGTAAGACAGCCGCACGTAGGCAAAAGAGAGCTGGCGAGTTAAAGCAAAACACACAGCTAGGTCAAGATAGAGATGCGAGAGTACAGAGTTCACGAGAACAGCGTATTCGTAGGGCGAGGATATTGCAATCTGGTGAGAACACTGGGTCATCGGGTAGCTCTCAAGAGTCAGGTGTGCTCGGAGGTATGAGCACAATAGTCAGCCAAGCGCAAGGCAATCAATCTAGCCAGAAGTTTGCTAACATAGCCATAGGTAATCAGATGCAATCAGCGGCTGATGCGGCTTCAAGGGCTAATACCTTCCAAGCTATAAGTGGTCTTGCTATGCAAGGTGCTAATACATTTGCTGGTATGCAAGCTCCTAAGAAAGGTTAAGGTAAATTATGAACGATATAGACAGCATGTTTCAAGAACCTACTGATGTCAGCTCGATGTTTGAAGAGGAAGCAGTTGCAGAAAAAGAAGCTCCTAATAGAAGCCTGAATAGCACTACAGCAAGCTATACAGCTTTATTGAAAGGAGGTACAGAAGACTTCTCAGCAAACCACAGAGAGATAATGGCTGAGTATGACATGCTGGGCTATTCTCCTACTGCTGAAAGCCTAGAAGACCAAGAGAGAGCCGATGCATACCTAGCGGATAAACAGAACTTATCTGACATCATAACAGATGTAGAGATGGAAGATGATATCAAGCTAGCCGCAGTACAGGCATCTCTTGACCTAGGTAATGAGCGATACAGTTTACGTAACGACTACTCAACTAAGATACTTGCAGAAGACAGCGAGTATCCTAATGATCAAGACAACGAGTTTGTACGTATCAAGTCAGCAGAGATAGTTGATGAGGTAAACTACTACAACAACCAGCTACTTGGCTTCCTCTCTACAGAAGTAGCTAAGTCTGATCCCAAAATAAAGGCTAAAGTTGCTGACTTCGCTCAGTTCTTTATCCCCTTTATGGAACAGGGAATAGTAAACAACATAGACCAAGAGGATGAGAACTGGCCTTTCCTTCTTATGGGAAGTGCTAAAGCTGACATGGCTAAGATACTACGCAGAATGCCTCCTGAGAGAAGATTATCTGCGGCTAAATCTTATGCTGATATAGTTAACAGTAATGCTTCACTATTCTCTGACGATAATAACGATTTGGCTCGTGTGAATATGCTATCAAATGCATTCGATTCGCACAGCTACACATCAGAAGACGAGATGATTGACAACTTCATCAGTGTGCTAGAGATAGGTGGCTTATTCAGTGCGCCTATTAAAGGTGTATTGTCAGCCGCTTCTAAATTAACACGAGTTGCTAAGGCTAGGTTTATCAGAGCTGGTAAGTCCCCTGTATCTCCTATCGAGAATGCCACTCAGTTCAACCAGAAGAAGGCTAAGGAGATGCACAGTGCTATCCTAGCTGATGAGACTGATGACACAGCACAGGCTCTTGCAGGGACAACCAGAGAGCAGTATTTAGCTGATGCAGAACTACCTCAAATACACGATGCTGACGGTATTGTAACGGCTAACACAGTCGATCCAAACCTTAAACGTATTGTAGAGAAAGATGGAGCAATCTACTGGTCAGATGAAGCTAAATCACAAGCCAGATTGAAAGTGTCTAATGATTTTATCAGAGCTTCTAGTGCTGACATACGTGCTAACATGTCCTCTGTATCAAACGCAGATGATGGTCTTACTTTCCATGCAGTCTATGGACCAGCAGAAAATGGTTGGAAGAATCCTCAAGAAGCTATTGAAACAATGGCATATAACTTACGTGATTTTGGTGTAGATGAAAGCTCATTCAAGATACTAGGTAAGCAAGCAGATGGTACATACAAGCCAGTAACTCTTGAAGAGTTAGATGCTATGGCAACTATTCGTACTACTATCAAGCAGTCAAAGAGTAAACAATCTCGTAGTGTTCGTGTAGCTACAAAAGAACCTGCTGATTACCTGATACAGATTGACCATAAGCATAAGTTTAATCCCTTAAACATCACTGACCCTAAGAATATGGAAGCTCGCTTCAACTTATTCGATAGGTCTAAAACGTTTATGGGTAATTCGTTCACTGGTAGTATCTCTCGTAATGCATTAGATCCTATGTCCTTAATTAACAAGTCCGTTACTCAAGGGGCTTCCGTTGCTGTGGATAAGTCTAGTGCTGTAGAGCGAGTTGTCTTGGATTTGGCTGTTGATTTATTCGCTAAGCCATTCAACAAGATGAAGCCTGAGAAACAAGACCAACTTTACGACATCATTAAAAGACAGAACAAAGAACAACGTAACCTAACCAGACAGGAACTCATAGCTGAGGGATTGAATGGGGAAGAGATTAGAACCTTAGAGGGCTTCAAGACTGTACAAGATAATCTGTACTACTTGGAGAATAGAGACCTCGCTATGACGCTACGTAACCAAGGTAACAAAATACTAGTTGATAAGCTAGGCACTAAGCTCATTGGTAAGGAACGTGCAAGGTTAGATGTCAACATGAACAAGGCTAGCGTGTACGATGCTGATGCAGGAGCTATGCTCAACAAGACTGATTTCAACAGTGTCAAACATTACGATGATGGTGGTACGATAGTTGAACTACGTAGACCTCAGAAGATTGGCGACCAGATGGTAACACATGTTGTTACTAAGAACAAAGGTTCAGGCACTTACACTAGAGCTATTGGTGACAATGAAACAGTATTGAACTACAGACAAGGCTACTACAAGGTCAAGTATGATGCACCTATCTTTATCACTAAGCAAGTGTTAGATGATTCAGGCAATGTCCTATACGTCAAGACAATAGGTACAGCTCAAAGCACTAGAGAAGCTAAGATGTTAGTAGCTAAGAAACAATCAAGTGACAATGCTACATGGAACAATTCTGGTGTAGAGGAAAGTATCTACAGATTCAGAGATGATGTTAAGAATGACCCTTCTATGAACACTGAAGACATGGAATTTGATTTGGCTACAGGCAGTGGTAGAAGTTCTCAGAAGTACAGAGGGGAACGACTAGAGGACAGTAACGAAGCTATAGACACAACAGCACAGCACATTGCTGGACCTGTCGATGCTATGGTACAAGCGGCTAGAGGTCTGTCAAGCAGAACAACTATGCGTCCTTACATTGATGGTGTTAAGTCTAGGTTTGTTGATGCATACAAGACTGAGTTGAAGAAAGATAAGTTCGGTAAGATACAGTTCCCTAAGAATATGGATGAACTGAATGTCATGCTTAAAGAAAGAGGTGAGGATATGACTTCACTAGGTGCAGATATGAGGTCTAACTTTGAGTATATAAACTACTTAGAGAACGGCTACCGTAACGCACTAGATGAAGCTTGGAAGGGTGCATTCAATGTACTAGCTAAGTGGATGGGTAACAAGTCTCCTGCGGCTGAGAGAGCAGGTTACTGGATGGCAGACAACACAGCACCTACACAACTAGGTAAGAACTTAGCGTTTAACATGTACCTAGCTCTTAACCCTTTACGCCAGATAATTGTACAGGGACACCAATCTATTCAGTTAGCCGCTATACATCCTAAGTATTTTGCTACTGGATTAGGCACTGACTTTGCTAAGCTAACAGCCATGAGAATGGGAACCAGTGCAGAGACAGCCGCTAAGTTGGATGTAATCAAAGGAGCTAACCCTCGTACACCACAACAGGTTAAGACTATACATCAAGAGTATATGGATAGTGGGATACCTTCTGCTATTGATAAACAATCCCTTGTTGCAGGTAACTTGACAGAAGCTACAGAGTACGCTCAGTACACTAAAGCTCGTAGTGTTGTAGGTAGTGTGGGTAAGGGAATTGCGGCTGGACTACGTGGAGCTAGAAAGATTGGTTTTGATGTTGGTGAGGACACTAACATGATGACAGCTTGGTTAACAATGCGTAATGCTAAGGCTGAGAAACTAGGTAGGTTTGAGCTTACTGCTAAAGAGTTGGAAGAAGTATCGGCTGAGGCTCGTAACTTCACGTTCAACATGAATGCGGCAGGTGATATGCCTTACAACCAGAGTTTCTTAAGCATACCTATGCAGTTCTTACAAGTGCCACACAAAGCGGCTACACAGTTACTAGCTAACAACGCTTTAACAGCACAACAAAAGGTACAGGTTGCGGCTTACAGTATGTTCATGTATGCACCAGCAGGTACAGTGCTCAGTCAGTGGCTAGGGGATGATTTCTTTGAAGGAGTTCCAGACCCAGTGAGAGATATCATAGAGGACGGTGCTGAGTCAGCGGCTTTAAATGGGTTGTTCTCAAGTCTATCAGGAGAAGATGTTGAAGCGGATTGGTCAAGCCTAGCACCTTATGATGCTGGTATACTAGGATTCACTACAGCTCTGCTGAACACAGACTTGGCCTCTTTCTACACAGAGAGCCCATCAGGTCAGTTGTTTGCCGCTAACGGTAGGGTGAATAACCTAGCTAGGTCTGTAGGTAGTTTGATTAATCCTTATGATAAGCATGAAACTTCTCAAGACTTTCTTAACACAGTACAGGCTTTCTTAAAGCTATCGTCTGGTTACAGCAATGTAGCTAAGGCAGAATACGCTATAAGAACAGGTCAAGCGTTAAGCTCAAGAGGTGATGTTATTGATTCGGATGTGTCTAAGTTGGAAGGTATGTTGATAGCGGCAGGTTTTCCTACTAAGGATAGCTCTTGGAAGTACAAGACTGTTATGCTCAAGGCTGACAGAATGAAGTCTATAAAGGAAGATGCTAAGGCATTTTACGATAACATACGTACTCACTTGATTAACCAAGGCGTAACCAATGAGTCTAAAGACTTTGCTCACAGAGCTATAGCGGAAGGAAGTATGTACGATGGAGAGGATAGAGATGTATTCTTAGAGCAACTACAGACTCTCATAAAGAGAGATGCTAGGGCTAGTGACTTCGGTGTGCTTAGGTACATACAGAAAGATGCGGGTATCGTTACTTACGAAGAGCAACTGCAAGCTATAGAAAACATGCCTAACATATCGGATGCACGTAGACAGATACTTAAAGACCGTGTACGGATACTAAATAATTGGAAAACAGAAGGTATTAAATAATGGCAATACTAACAGAAGGAGCAGGTTCTACTAACATGAACTCTGCTACCACCGCTAAGCAAGCAGTACAGGAGGCTTCGCCTCTTGATTCCTTTGCGGGGCTTGCTCAGGGAGGGCTGTCAGTTCTTGGTACAAAGGCTAATGCTGATGCGGCACAAGCAAAAGCACAGATAGTATTGGATGACAAGGCTACGAAGTTTGCTGGCGAACAAGAAGACACCGCCTTAAGCCAAGACCTAATGAAGGTCTCTCTTAGGTTCGATCAAACTGGAGATCGTAATGAGGCCAAACGGTTGTCAAAGAAGGTGCTGGCTAATGCTCTAAACAGTGCGGGGAATGATGGGAGGGGAGATGAAATCATGTCTACCTACACCAAGTTCATGGCAGTTCAAGGGCTAGGTAAAGACTTCTACGAGGAGTCTGATGCTGAGAAAGCAAGAGGAATGCAGATGGACATGGCGGCTAAAGCTGGTGTTCAGTTCCTAAGCACTGACTCAGAAGCGGTTGTCCAAGCTAAATTAGATAACTTCACAGCGTTCACAGCAGAGGGCGAGAACCTTAAACGTACCACTGCTGAACTGAACTACACCAATGCTCAGCTAACGGAAAAAGGGAAGTTGACTGCTAACGAATCTTCTCGATTAGCCCTACAAAAGACTAAGCTAGAAAACAAACAATCTCAAGCACTAAGTGGTATGGCTGATGGGTTCAACACCATCTTGCAGGATAACTTTATGAATGCGAGAGAGACATTTGACCAGACTGGTGATGTGAACGAAGCTCTCTTCCAGATAGAGAGAGACTATGCCGCGATAAGACAGATTGTTAGTAGCACAGGGGGCACAGGAAATGCATCTCAGGTTACTGCTCTGTTATCGCCTATGGTTAATCTCTATGAAGCCAACAAGCGATACATCAAAGGGTCCGATACAAAGGAAGCCCTAGAAAACACTATTAAGGTTGAGAATGCTAGACTTGCCAATCTAATGTACGAGAAAAATCCTCAACTACAGCAGATGATAGTAGCCAGTAATCTTATAGGTAACACTGATCCCGACTTGTCAAACCAGATAGGCGGTGAAGTTATCAAGTACCTAGATAGCACTATGCGGGGTAAGTATACAGACGTTGCTGGTATGGAGCCTGAAAATCAGAAGGCTATTGCTGACTTAGCTATGAATTTCATCGTAGAAGATACTGCTGGTAAGACTTCTCCTGAACAGAAAGCGGAAGGTGTTGCTGTAATTAAGCAGATGTTCGCTGACTTGGATAAGTATTCTGCATCAGTAGATAGCCCTCAACAACTTAACCAACTGGTAGCTATGATAGCTGACCCTAGGTTTGGTGAGTGGGCTAAGGCTAACGGTGGTGTACCAGCTTCTATTACGGTACAGGTCAAGGAAACACTGAAAGCTTACTACAGCGAACCAGTGATGAAGGATGTTGTACAGAACTGGGAGAAGGATGTAGCGGGAGACCAAAATTTGTTTGGTTTCAACCCTATACCTAGTTTTGAGGGCGACCCAGCTAACGCTGTTAGGTCATTGCCTGATATTCTTGAACCGTTTATGACGGACTCAGGCCTCTCCTTCAGAGCTAAACAAGGAGCACCACAGAACCTAGTAGCACCTGCACTTAAGCAAGTTAACGCTTCCGTTCTCCCTAAGATTAACAGGCTCATAAAAGCTATGGCTCACGTTGAAGGTCACACTGACTACAACAAAGTGTTCGAGGCTAACTACGCTAAGATACTTGGTGTAGCTCCAGACGAAGTTAAAGCTCCTAAGAAAGAGAAAGTTCCTCTTGCAAGTGAAACCTTTGTCCCTAAGACAAATGGGCCTGTCAAGGTAGGGGATATTGTAGAAGGTGTTAGGTTTAAAGGTGGGGATGTAGCAGACTCAACTAATTGGGAGCAGTTCAATGAAGGCTCTACTATTAAGGTAGGAGATGTAGTAAATGGTCAAAGGTATAGTGGCGGTGGTACTAGCGATCCTGCTAACTGGGTGCGTGTTGATGAATAAGATGCCTTGGGAAATGAATCTCAAAGAGGGAAACCTCAAAGAGAAGAATAAAGCTACAAAGGAGACAATGCCCCCCACTGAGGGGGTTATGCCTTGGGAGATGAACCTGACAGATGGAGGGGGTTCTCCTGAACCAGACTATGTTACTGACATATACGCTAAAGAAATGGAACAGCTCAAGGAAGACGAAGGTGTTGTCTTAGAGTCGTACACTGATACGAAAGGGATTTTAACAGCAGGTATTGGCAGGAACTTAGAGGACAAGGGACTGGCAGACAAGTATCCTAAAGGGACTAAGATACCACAAGAACTAGCAGACCAATGGTTTAAGGAAGACTTTGACAGTGCTTTGCAGGATGCTGATTGGTTTATTGGTGGAGCAGAAGTTCCAGAGGAAGTCCGAATGGTTGTCACAAACATGGCTCTGAACGTAGGAAGGACTAGCTTAGGTGGGTTTACTGAGACTAGGAAGGCTATGCAGAAGGGTGATTGGAAAACTATGGCAGAGGAGATGAAGAAGAGTGATTGGTATAAAGAAGTTCCTAATCGTGCTAACCGTCTTATTAAGCGTATCGAGTTGCTCGGCTCTTAAAACAGCCTTGGACTTTGCCGCACCTGCCAGCAATGGTGTAGCGGTTGATGCTGAACTGACAGTGGGTGACAAGAAAGAAGAAATAAATACAGAGATAGGCGGCACTGTGAATAATAGTGCTCAGTCTGCTAAGACGATAGAGAACCACATAAACAATATTCCGTTTACGGTTCTCTTATTACTGGTATTAGGTTGGCTACTCCCAAGCCCTAATGAAATGTGGAAGGGGTTAAAAGGAATGGTGTTGTTTTGGAGACAGAAAAAGTAGGCGTTCATGCGTGGATTGAAGTGGGTGTTGCGGTAGCTTTATTGCTTATGGCGGTAGGCGGTACATACCTCACGCTCAACACGCAAGTAGTTGATTTACAATCGAGGGTTAATTATCTGGAAACGGAAGGTGTTAGGCAAGATGAGAGGTCATACGAGGTTATGAGTAAACTATCGGATAGTGTTGATAGGTTGAATGTCAGCATGGCTAGGATAGAGGAGAGGCTTAAAGCTACTGAAACTAAAAGCAACTAAGGGGGTGATCATTATCTACTTAATCAGGGGGCATTGCCCCCCTTTTTGTTTCTATCGACTGTCGAGTACAGGTATGAGCATGTCAGTAATATTGGTTGCATTGTTTATATTAAAACATTTACGGTTGACATCACCCCATCGCTACTCAGGTCGATCTTTATCCTTCTTCTTTCTCTCTTCTTTTTCTCTACGTAATCTCGCTAAGTATTCTTCGTACTCTTTATCGTAATGCATATCATCTCCTAAATTATCTACAATATCTGCAAAGGTAAACCACAGAAAAACTAACAGGAATAACACAAACGTTATACTAAGCCATGTCATTATCATCGTCTTTCCCCATTTTAATTTCTTCTATCTGACCAAACTCTATCATCATGTGAAATAAGTCGTTACGATAGTCCTTAAACTCCTGCTTGTTAGAGGCGCATAACTCATGTAACCACCAGACATGGTAGCCAAATAACAATGCACTCCCTAGCGAAAACCCTACTAAAAATCCCCAATCCATTATTTCTCTCCTATATTGTACATATCAATCATACATCACCGCCTTTGTTTAAGAAGTATTTCTTAGCGTCAATTATAGCTTCAATAGCCTCCTCATACGCTTCAATGTCTCCGTAGATTGAAAACCTAGCGGCTGTAGCGAGAACAAGTTGTTCACACTCCTCCCTTGTAAATGTTTCCTGCTCAAATACCCCCTTCAAACTCCCTGTTGACACTTCCAGCTCTTCGATGAACTCCTGATATTTTTGTAGTAATTTAATCACTCTGCACCTCCTTTTAACCATTTAGCTTTATGAAGCCAAGCGT
>TARA_R110000772_G_scaffold1453_6_pt1 | contig 16671 bp, 25 predicted proteins | sample TARA_R110000772 | Tara Oceans TARA_R110000772 (sample SAMEA4397948) | marine metagenome | biome: Polar Biome; feature: [SRF] surface water layer (ENVO:00010504); material: water (ENVO:00002006), including particulate matter (ENVO:01000060) such as... | depth 5 m | reverse complement strand
CGACCAGAATTGTTTTCTGGACCAGCCGCGGCAGGATCACCACCAAAATCGTCAGTCATGTCCATTTCTGGTTCCATATCCATATCCATATCCATGCCCATGCCCATTTCAGTTGGCGCGGCGTTGTTAGTTGGTTTGCCTTGTGCCTGAAGAGTAGCATTTTCTAGTTCTTCTTTAGCTGTTTTTGATTGAGCAAGCAATGCTGCTAGTGCGGCATCTGCTGCGGCGTTATACTGTTCAGCAACGTCAAAACCAACTTCGTTTTTCATTGCGTCTACGATTGGCATAAGTTCTTGAACTTGCATTTCAGCAATGTCTTCTACCATTTTTTGTAGTTTGTCAACTAGCTCTTGTGCTGCTAGTAGTACTTCGGCTGATGCTAGCTCGTCTTCCATCAACTTACTTTCTTTTATTTTCTTTTTCATTGGTTTTCCGTCCGTTCTGGCTGGTGCTACTTCATTAATATAAGTGCTTAGTTGGTGCTGAATCAAGTTTAGTTTATTATATTGTGGATTTTCCCAATATGTCATATCACTTTCTTTGATAGCTTCCATTTTAGTTTTAGTTGCTGACCACATACGCCCAAGAGACTCCGTGGTCATACCCGCTAGGTCAACACTATGACCGAAGGTTTTTTCCAACACCTTATTCAGCTTACTTACACTGTGTGTTGCTGATGATAAATCATTCAAATACATTTTTTATTTCCCCGTTTTATATATTTATAATCTTTTGAGAATTTTTTGCTTTGCTTCACCGACTTTTATTTTAGCCGCTGATGCTTTCGCTAATGCTATATTCTCATTTTTTCCAAGTCTTGCTCTCGAATTATGTGACCATACTTCGTGTAGCGCAGACGTATATTCGATGTCGAGTTTTACTAATTCAGCAATGACATAGCCATCTTTGCCGGTCATGTATTTTTTAACAATAGCCATAGCAGTTTCAAATAATGCTAGTTCATCGTGTAGAATGTTATTAGTAATTGTATCTATTATATTGTAAAAACGCTTGGCATGACCCGCAAATTCAATTATTACTATATCAATTCTATAGTTACTTACCGAGACACTTGATTCGGTAATATGTTGTGTCATGGCAAATCGTAAATCCACATCATTTTTTGATGCTTCCAATAATTCATAGGAAGCTAAATTAACTTCTTGCTCTATTATTGCCGGATCAAATATATCATTCATGTGCTTACATTACCTACTATAGTTATTTACGTTTAATTTATACATTACATTTTTATTGTCAACAAGTTTTTCTAATATACCACGTGATACCAATGTTTGTGCTACATGCTGCTCACGCTCATCTAAATTTTGTTTTTCTAGTAGTTTGTCACGGTCGTCAAAGTTTTCTTCGAGAAATTCATTTTCTCTGCTGTTGAGCCATGTGTAGATTCCACCTTTTGTGACTATTGCTCTCATTGTTGTTTTAAACCTCTTGAGTTCAATAGGTCGGCTCTCATATTATCATAAGCCGCACGATTTGGTGCGCCGGTCGGAATGCGTTTTTGATCACGAGTTTGATTACTGACATCACCTTTTTGAGCGATATTGAATTCATCATTGTCATCTTTGCCTTGAGCAGCAAATCTCTTTTCGGCATTTGTCTGAGAAGATGTCATATTTCGTTGACCTGCTTTGCTGAACCCTGGAGCAGGTTCATCAGTGGTGCCATAGCCCTGTTCAATAATATCTCTTACTTTCATCTTAACGCCTTTTCGGTTTGTTTAATGTTTTTAACATCTTGCTTGCAGGATTAGTTCGTTTAGTACGAGCAGATTTTGCTTTTATTCTGCCACCCATCTTTGCTTTTGTTCGCATAAGTGTCATACGTTTTTTGATATCAACTGGCTTACTACACTGAGCGGGATCACTCACTACTCTACCAGCACGATGTCCCACAGCACAGCGAAATTTTCTCGTAAGTTTTGTGCCCTTACGAGCCCACACAAGTTGGGCTTCTACAATGTTATTGTTTTTTGATGATAAATCGTCTAGTTTCATACTTATATTTATCTGTATTAAGCATGAACTGTATTAGATCATTATTAGCATTATGATAGCGCTCATTACACCGGCAACAACAGTCGCAGCGGCGCCAAGCATAGTTGTTCTAATCTGGTTAGCTGACTTCATATTCTCGGACCGCATATTTTCCATAGCCTTCCGGTTATCGTCACGCATTTCCTGTATAACCAAACGAACCTGGTTTAAGCCTTCGTCAATTTTGCTAACTTTTTCTTCCAAGACTCTATACCTTTCTGCACATAAATCTACGTGCGCCTCCAGATTTTGGCGTTCAAAATTCGTTGTTCTAGTGGGCATAGATTCACTTCCTGTTTCTTCTAACAACTTATTGCTAATTGCTTATCGTTGCTTTGTTTGAGGAGTCTTGGTATTGCGTGCCTTAATGTTTTGCCTTAATGTTTTGCCTATATCTGCCTATTAAAGAGATCCTTTCCTTTCGGCGTCATCTCTCTACACTAGTATTTATTATTATCTACTCTATAATAAAGACTATGTTTTTAAATTTCTTATCAAAACTATTAAATAAATTTGTTTTAAACTTCGCAGTTTCGGTCAGCCCTGATATAAATGCTGCGCCTTCAAAGTCATTTTCTAAAAAATGTACTTTATTTGCGTGTTTGCTGAACACGTCCGTATGCTCTGAACCAAACTTCATTTTCCACACAAGATGTAGTCCCTTGTACACACTTCCGAAGCGTAAATCGACTACATCTTGTGTCTCTAATACAGAGATAACAGGTTGTATAGGCTGACTACGCAGCCCAATTAGCTGGTATACAGTATTTAAATTTTGTTGTTGATTGTACCCTGTTATATCATCACTTTTAGTATTAGTAACATTACTGTCAGTGATATCCACCAAGGTATACAGTGTATATGTTTGTAGCACAGATATTCCTTAAACTAATGGTCTGTGAATTTCTTGACCCAACTTGAATCCAGAAGTATGTCTACTTACCTTGTTGCTTTTAGCTTTGGCAATTTTTAAATCATGGTTCTTGGCCAGATTTTCGATTACGCTATACAGTTCACTTCTAATAGCCTTCGATCTGTAATACAGCACCAATTTATTATACACCAATTCATGCTGAGAATCATTTAGTTTTTTCCAGTCAGCAATATTGCGGCGCATCATTTTGAATGCGCTATTGCTTATTTTCAACTGGCGTTCGAGGGTTAATAACCAGGACTCAGGAGAAGGTATTTGTTGATTGCTCGACATCATTGTTAGAAATCTTAATATTTCTCTCTCGTTCAATTTACCAGCATTAACCAAGCGGTGAATCGCCATATACAAATCTGTACCGGCACGACGATAGTGATTAAAGTCTCTGTATTGAATTGTTTGCGTAGCATAATTTCTAGCAAGGTCTCTAGTGCCTTTGTTATTGTAAAGTAACCACAGTGTTATAAGTGTGACAAAAGCGAAGTCAGCGACATCTGTTTCATTTGCTGTTTCTGCCTGAGCACGAGTTCTATACATTGTGCTTTCATTCAGTTCTTCTCTGACAAAATTAAAAGCAGGAGAGGCACTGTCTTCCAACGTGTGTCCTCCTTCAATAATTGCCCATTCGCTTGCTGTGTATTTCTTATTCATAATACTATTTACTCTGTTATCTCATTACGTATATCTTCGATCTCAGCCCATAGTTCCAACTCTACCTCATCAACATCATCTTCGAGTTCTTGTAGTTCAACTTTAATCAATTCTGATAGAGCATTTAATGAATTTTGTAAATCTGTTATGTCTCTGCGAACATTTGTAGTTTCGACAACTGATGCCTTGCTTGTTAGCTCGGCAACTTCCACAGATAATATATTAATGGTTTGTGCTTGCTGAGCAGTCCACCAAACAAATCCGGATATCTGTAATACAATAGCTACTACAACACCTATACTAAATTTTGTATTCATCAATTCTCTCCTCTTATAATTTAACCAATTTTGAACTTATGACGAGGTACTAGCTTAACTTTATTTCGAGCCGCAACATAACCTTCGCCTCCTGGTTGACCTGCTATGTTAGCAGTCACATCCATTTGTGCGTTGTCTAGTTGATCAATCACGTTATTTTTCAAGTTTTGGATTTTCAATACGATATCAAACAATACGGGCAAATACTTGCTTTCAGGTAATGCTAATATCTTTGTCTTTTTGTTATCGCTTACCTTACTGTTCTTTAACCAATCAAAGAATCCTGTTGGCAGTTGATCCCACTTGCCTGCTCTACTCATCTGATTAACATAAGTGTATATAATATTCTTCATATCACTAAGACCTGGCTTTGGTGACAATAGCTCGTCAATACTTGCGCCATTCTGTTGAACAATCGAACGTATCTGACCAACACCGCGTACATCAACTTGCGGAGACTGTTGAGCGATAACTGGCGGCATAATAAACAACTCGCCTTCGTTTAGCGCTGTTGCCGATGCTTGGCCTGTATTACCAGAAAGATCGGTAAATGTGTGAACAACTACGCCAGCTCTGCTTCTAGCAATGCGCTTGCCGATTGGACTTTCTGCCACAACTGTGTATGTTACTTTATTAGGCGTGAATACGAAACTACCATCAATTAATTCTGGTGTTGTACTGTATAACAAATCGCCGTGAAAGAATCCGCGAGTGTTGTTTGGTACGCTGCTTTCAAATTCATCCCAGATTGCTGCCATACCTGCTGCGTACTGTTTACGTGAATCTGTTTCTTCTTTGCCGCGTGATAATATCATGCGCTGTAAATCTTTTGAACTTTTTACTTTGCCGTCATAGCCTTTAGCGCCAAAGCCTGCCAAATCGGTGAGAATAAATGCGCCTGTCTCGTCACGTCCAAATATTACCGCAGGAGTTCCGTCCCACTTGATACTAACGTCACTAACGTCCATGCCAAATCTCTCTAGCGTATCTAGTGCTTCAATAGCACCACCGCTGCCGTCCACAAACACCAAATCTTCTAGGTGCTGTAAATTACGGCCTACTGTGCGTTCTTCCGCTAATAGTTCATACATTCTCATTATTCAGCTTCTTTCCAGTTTCCGTCACTTCTTAGATCGGATAGTAGCTTATCGCCTGCTTCCTGTCCAAGTGCTGCCATAATCGATTCGAGACTGCCTAGATCCTTGCCGACCGCGTTTGGTCCAAGTAGTGCCTTAGCGATCTGATCAATATTATTTGATACTAATCCGTTCGGATCTTTCTTGCCATTTTCTAATCTACTAAACAATCCTTGGTAAGGGCTCCACAACATGTTTTGTTGTTTAGCAAGATATGCCATTGCGAGTTGCTTGTGGACACCTTTAAACTTGCTGCCCTGTGGAATAGAATGAGTGTGATATGTTGCTGCGTTATTTGCGTCTGGGACAACCATGATATCAACCTGATGAATATTGTCATCAAATGGCACGGCTACGTGAACACTGGTGCCACTTTGCCCAGTGGCGAACCCAGCTAAATCAAATAACTGTCTTAGCTTCTTACGAATGACTGGATCTTTTTCGTCTTCCATTCTGAAGTGTTGCCTGAGTTGGTTGATATCTACAATCATATCCAAGTCACCGCTAATTTTTCCAGGAGTTGGAGTAGCGCCGCTACCAATAGGAAGTGCTGTGCTACCAGTTTTTGCCAATACAGAATTGATTTGTTTCATCAAATCAGGGATAATCGCATGATCAAAGTTAACACTGTCTGGAAAGACATTGCCGCCCTCTGTCATTAACTCTTCTTGTCGTAGACGTTTAATTCTAGGACCGCGATTACTGCGTCTTCGATGCGCCCCGCCCAGTATGTCTGTTATCTTCATTTGCTTTAGCCACTCCTCTAGCGAATTTCTTCATATCCTTAGTTTTAATACTGTTTACCAGACGTTTATGTAAATCTGCCGCAGTATCGGCGTCATATTCTTTTTCAATCATCTCTAATAAATTAATTGCTGTCCCAATGATCTGGGCAGCATTTGATTCGATGATTTGCTTTCTGTCTCTGCGAGGAGACATAGCATTGATTTCTTCCAATAAGGATTTTGTTTTTTTCTTCATTATAACACTATTTAGCGGGTTTCTATGTAAATATAATTAGCTGAGGCATTCGGTAAATTAAGAACTTATGGCATTTAAAAATAACTGCTGATTAACTTGGACATTAAGACACCATTGCCAACAAGAAAATGATACCATCAATGGAAACAGGCATACTAGGCTTGCGATTTACAATTATAGATATCTCTTTAATATCTTCGCCTGTTGTTCAGAATCATATATAAACTACGATAAGACTATACTATCAAATGTCTCAGCGATTACTCTCTTCTTTTTAATAAATTATTTAATCTGTCAGAATTATTGACAGCCTGTTCACTCGGTGGTCGTTCAGCGGCAACTTGTCCTCCTGCTGTGATAGTAGATTTAGTTTTGAGACTTTGGTAGATACTTGCTACTTGTCCCTGTTCTCCCTGTTGATCTTCGTCTAGGTCAGTAATACGCATTGTGTTAATGTCATATCCCAAATCTAGTTTAGTACCAACACCACTGCTACTTCGTGTTTTCATAAACTGAATTTGTACTCTGCCTCGCTCACGCATTGCTCTACTACTAAAGATACCAATCAAGTTATCCGCAGTATTAATCTTACTAATACCACCAGCAATGTGACTGTGATCAAATTCAACCTCGTCAACGGCACCACGGTTCAACTGTGATGCGGTAACAAATAGTATGTTCAACTCAATTGCTAGGTTACGCAGTTCTTCTGACACATACTTGTCTTTAATAAACTGGTCACTTGGATTTACTTTAACACTAATTGGCATCATAAGATCCAGATAGTCTACGAACAATCCGTCAATCTTTACATCATTTTGGATTTGGAATTCTTTGACATATGCTTTGATATCGTTGACAGTGCTGCCGTTCGGCATTTGAATCATCTGTAGTACACCTGCCTTTATGCCAGACATTTTAACTTTTAGAGCAGTATCTTCTGAATTTCTCATAACATCTGATGTACTTTGATTAGTGACCATAGCATCAATACGCATACTACACAGTTCTTCACTAAGTTCTAAACTAACATACACAACGTTCTTACCTGCTAGGCTCCAGTTAAGTGCCATGTTCTGCATAAACAAACTTTTACCACTACCACTGCCGCCAGCAAAGATGTTAAGCTCGCCTGGATTAAAGCCACCATAAAGAATATGGTCTAATGTTTTCCAGCCTGTGCTGTTTTGTCCACGATTGTTCTTGATCTTCGCAATACGACCTGCTGGATCATCCCAGTAGTTTAAGCCAAAGTCCTTAGCAAGACCAATGCTCACCGCGTCTTTGATTAGTTTCTCAACGCTACCATACTCGTGCTTCTCCAGCATATCAGCGCTTTCAAGAATTGCTCCTTCAAGTGCTTTGTGTCTACAAAACTTTTCATACTCGTCCATAAACCAGTTCTTGTGATCATCAGTGATCTTGCCATCCATGTTGTCCAACTGAACACGAGTCTTGGCTAGAATCTGCTCATGTGTTGGCAAATCACCATATCCCTCGACATGCTCTTGGATGAATGTCATTGCTGGCTGAAACTTACGAGCAAAGTATTTCACATTACTAATCGCATTACACCGAACAAATAGATCCTTCTCGGCAAGCAAGAACTCTAGATATAGTTTCTGTAACTCTTCTGTGTATTCTTCGCTCATTCAACGCCTATTTTCTTTAATATATATTCTTCACGGGTATAAATCATTTCCCAGTGCCGTGTGGCAATAGGAACATGACCATCGTTATCAATCTTTATAACATAAACCCAATAGGTTGTCAACCAAATACGATTATTTGTGACATCTGATTTGACAGGTAGCCAGGCAAATTTTCTTTTCCATTCGCTAGCCAGGTTGGACATAACACCAATCGGTTTCAAATAATTTATCCTTAATCTTTGCAGTATTTCTTTGCCATGACTTGTATCTTTGTGCCGTTTGTTTCGACACTTTCAAGTATGCTTCTTACCGTAAATAATCTGCCATATTTTTCCACTGCGTCGGCAGCGTCTTTTATTTCATCGTCCCAGTCAGGAAAACTAACATTCCAGCCATGTGTTATGGCTGCTTTAATCATATCCATGCCTGCTTTGTCAGCATCGGGCAATAGTATTACTTCTTTTTTTAACTGATCCACTAGACTACACTGGGTTGGACTAGGAGTATTGCCAGCCATAGCAACACCACCAACAAACAATGCGTCGAACTGGCCCTCAGTAACAATAACATACTTATTGTCTCGTTGAGCATCTAAATTATACACATAGTTACTGGGGCTTTGTAGGTAATATTTGGGTATCTTCTTATCTGGCGGAGTACCAACAAATCTTGCTGTATATCCCACAATCTTATTCTTGTAATAGAATGGAAGTATTACTCGATTCGCAAAGTGACTGTGTGGGCTCCAGTACCATTTATCATAAAAATCTAATCCACGATGATGAATGTATTCAACAGCACTTATGAATTTCTTTAAGTTACGCTCACTTAATGAAGCTGTGTCTACCAGGTGTAATAACATACTTTCGTCTGGCAGTTCAACCGTAGTCCAGTCTACTACTACATTGCTGGTTTCTTCTTTAGTTATAAATTGACTAGCTATATTTTTATCGTCTTGTGCTTTAAGAAGTTCAAAATTAACCCGCTGTATCTGAGCAGGGTCTGCGCCAAGAGCTACTAGCAGTTCTTGTAATCTGCCATTTATTTTTCTACCGTCACTCCAGCCTGTTTTGAATCCACAGTTAAAGCAATTATATTGAAACTTATCATCCGCAAACATAAAACCACCACGCTTACGAGTATCCGCACTATGGCCGTGCGAGGTACACATAGGGCAATTGCCACTTGTCCAGCCGCTGGGCGTTTTTCGCCAGCCACCAGGTATCTGTTGTTGTACAAAATCTAAGACTATCATACAACCATCTTACATTCTATATGCCGATTTGTCAAGTAATTTTTATGCTCTGTATAGCACTTTATCAAATGTTCCAGCATTAGCCACATCTGGTGTATGGTAAAATCTTACCCACATAAACATACCGTCAAAAGTAAACGGAGTAAGTCCAGTGTTTGCTGTAAACTGCCATTGAGTATCATACTGATCTGGGTTCAATTCAAGATGAAACCAATCACTCTCGGACGGATTAGTTTCTAGACTTCCCTGAGCAAAAAACTCTCCAGTGTAGTTTGTTGTATACACAACAACGGTATTAGTGCCGTCAGCATTATAAGTCTGTGCTGTACTAGCAAATCTGTCACTGTAGTAACTATCGACCTGTTGATAAAATGCGCTATCACCCGCACTAGACTTTACTTCTGTCAATGGATTTGATTTTACTTCTAGGACATAGCTTATACGAGAATTTTGGTCACTTTGTAGTCCAAAAGTTCTGCCATCCTGATCTGTATAAGTAATAAAGAGATCGTAAAGTCCGGCAGTTAAACTCGAAGTATTATCACTTGTAAGCTTCATAATTAATAGACCAGAGTGATTGCTCACGGAAACAAGAGTTTTTGTGACACGGACACTGTTAGATGCTCTATCTACGATTTTGGCAACAAATGTTTTGCCAGTAAGATTTACAGGCTTGCGGTCACTGTTAACGACATAAAATTCTATGTCATGGTCGAGTCCGGTATAAGCATAAAGGGGTTTATGATTTTGAGCACCATAATATGTCGTGCCACTGCGGGTAGGGAGAAGTATTTCTCCTCGTTGATTGAAACTGTATGCTGTGCCTTGGTAATTCATTTGATATATCTCCATAAGTATTTATTTAATAAGTAGTAGTAACATGACACATATTCCCAGAAACTATCAAACATTACTAGATGATTTTCCATTTTTGACACTTATCACTTATGGCGGCAATGAATATCTAGGTATTATACAAAACATAGACAATAATTTGGCTAGTATGTATAATTTTGAAACTATTCGTTCAAAAGAAGATAAACAAGAATTTTTAGACTTAGGCGAAGAATGGTGGTGGGGAACAAATAGAATGATACCCATCAATATTATCTTCAGAACAAGCTTTCAAAAATTCAGACCGATGCTGATTACATTTAATGTTAAAGACTTTGTTGTCCTTCATGGTCCAGTAATCAGTCTTAGTGATGTAATTCAAAAACGAATCAAACGCAGAAATATTCAGTTAATTAAAAAATCTAAGTAGTACGTAACGAGTAATTAAACTGTGGATCGATGGCCTCGAGTTTTCGTGCTGTTGATTTTTCTGCGATATGCAACAATAGAGCACGGCGGGTTTCGTTTGATTTATTGGGCATAGTGCTGTGTATCAGCCTAGGATGCCAACACACAAAACTACCAGCGCCGGCAGTATATTGCCTATAGTTGTCTGCGAAAAACATTCTCCATACATCTTGATTATCACGCATATGAATGCCATCGTAGGTATACTTGTGTGTACCAGGCACATATCCAGTTGCTCCGTTGTGTTCATTAAAATCACACATCATTACCATGAACTGTAATCCCAATAATCCTTCAGCATATTTGAATTCTTTGAACCTATACGGCGTATCAATATGCGGTCTAATAAAATTCATACCAGGCTCTAACACAATAAAATCTTGTACATGCCATATCCAGTTATGTTCGCCAAATGCAGCGTTTCCCATGGGCGATAGATGTTCTTTGATTTTTTCTATATATGAATGCTGAGCATGTGGCGTCCAATAGTATGCCCAGTCTACCTGTTTAAGTGGATCATCCATTTTACTGACTGTATTCCAGCCGTGCCATTTCAAGTTTTTGTCATGTCCGCGCTCTGGAGGCAATGTCTTGGCATATTCATTCAATTCAGCAATTTTTTCTTTGTCAAAAATATCTTCATGAACAGTGAATCCAATATGGTCAATGTCATTAAGAAATCGTTCTCTGTTAATTTCCATTCGTGTCTCCTAATTTTTCGCATAATAAATTCATATGTACCACTACTGCCATTGCGTAGGAAAACGAATGTGCTTTTTTAAAGTGATATGATCCATCTTCTGGCTTCGTCCAGACTTCACTGTCAATTACATCCCAAGACGAATCTGAAAGATGTCTCTTAGATGGACGAATAATTGCGAGTGCTGCTGCTAATTGCGATAGACTAGCAGGTTGTAATTTTTGTAGTAAGGCAACATGACCAGAGAGATGAAAGACCTGATCGACAAACTCCTCATGCTGTAATAAGTCCCATAGAGGTTCTTTGTTCATAAGTTCTTCTAAGTGATTTTCATCACGAACATCTTTATAGATCCCGACATTAAGTAAGTCGAGTTTGAAGAAATTTATATCGTCAGCACTTTTATAATCGTATGTGCACATACCAGTGATAGGATCAACTGGAACATGATGAGCGTACACTCCAGTATTATGCTTACGATTTGTGATTCTCGCGGGCACATACTTAATTATATCTAAGATATCCTGTCTGTTAGCAAAGTCAATATCAATATCCATATTATCTCCTCACATAGTTATCTTCTGGTAAAATAGTTCAATCATTATTGACTCTTTTCCAGAAGTATTCATCTGGAGTTCCGTCTGGCGTAACGCCAATGTATTCTTCACCAGTTTCCATATCAACTAGTTTATATTTACTAGGACATTTTGTAATCACTTTTAACTCAATAGCAATATCAAATGTTGGTGCGACTGTGCCGTCTAGTAATATTCTATTATTCATTTTGTATTTCCATCTATTATCTGTCTTACCCAATCTGCGTCAACTGGATTTTGCTGTGTCTTTTTGCCCCAGTATGAAGCATCAATGTTGCCAGCTATTCTATCAAATTGTTCTGCGTTCATTCTGTTTAGTGTATCTTGTGCTCGGTTACTACATATCAATATCCAAGGACTAATTTTTCCTGACTCTACCCAATCAGCAATGAAATATCCACTAGATGTTTCCCAGAATGTATCAAAGTTTTCAAGTTTTGCTGCTGATTCTATAAATCGCTCAAGTGCTCGGTCGACAGTTTCTTTTTTCAAATGGTCCTGTACATACAGTGAATACATACTGTCGGTTGCCCAATCTTTGAGTTTGGCTTGTTTACGAATTAACCAGCGAGTATATCCCTCTGCGTCAATTACTTTTGTATTAATACAATAACTGCCAAATTTAATAAAGGAACTAAAATACTGACTGTCTACAAAATCGGTGTATTGTCTGGGCTTGCCTTGCATTCCCATTCTGTAAAATAAATCATACGCCGTAAATCCAGCAATAGTTTCAGGATAATCTTTACTAAACCATCTGCGTTTCTTTTCACAGATATGAGTGGTAAGACTGCTTTCACGCTTGAATGTTTTGTTACAGTATTCGCACTTCATTTGAATATGTCTTTAATTTCTTTTTTGCTCATTCCTTGCTCTTCCATACGATCCACAAATACTTCCTTCTCGGTCGTGCTAACCAACAAATCTAATTCATCATCGTTGTATTCAGGAAACTCTTCTTGTAGCCACGTGAGCAGTTTATCAATTTTGCCACGCTTGCCAGGATTAATCCACTCATGGTACTGTGGTTTGCCAGCGCCAGCTAGTTGAAGCAACTGATGCTGTAAGCGAGGATGATGGCGTAATGTGTTAAAGTGTACATTAGTAAACTCATTAACAAGCATCAAGTATTGTGCGGCATTGCTGCCCTTTACACTGCTAGCCCAACGCATCTGAGTCCACATTGCCTTGCCAAATTTCTCACACTCTTCTACGGTGAGGGTATCCCACCATTTGCGGTCACGAGTGTCAATGACTCGCATCTCTTCTTTGATACTTAGTTTGTCTACCATAATCCTAAACTCCTACCGTTACCAGCTATTATAGCACAACATGTGATAATATGCAAGACAATCCAGAAGGTTCTGAACATTAATGCACGCTTTACCTCACGCTGTGTAATAGGCAAGAAATCTGGCTTATCATCATCTGTTAACCCAATAGGCATTCCGACTGTTCTTGCCCACATCTTTAAGAATCCACGCTGCCCGCTCATATCGTGCTACCACAAATCAGCGGTGTTAAGAATATCAGGAACCTTGCTGGTCTCTTTAACAAAGTATGCGCATTTTGGATTGTCACATTCTTCTAGTGGGATTGCTAGAATATGTCCATATTTGAGTTTGGGGAAATACCATTTAACTTCTTGGTAGATATTCACAATCTCTACTTCGGCAAAGTGCGGCATGAATCCAGTGATAGGATTAAACACAAAGCCCTTAAAGCCGCGGTCATTCAGGCTAGTGATAGGTAATACTTCTGGATCAGCAACACCAGGATCACAAATAACTAAACTCCAGTCTAACGGAACCTTTACTGTGTATTTGCCAATCTTCAGCACTGCCGCGGGCGCATTGAAACTTTCTAGGAATACAAGAGGAACAAAAATATAATCTGCGTTTTCTTTATCACTATAGTCTAATACACAATAACGCATGTCATCGACTTCTTCTGGTACAAAGTCCAAGTCATAACTTTGGTTTTCTACTGTTAAAATTCTAGTCATTTTTATAATTTACTTTCTCTATCTTAAAGGGATAGTTTGCATCTTTGTAGTAGCGTTTTCGTTCTGTTAAATGCCGCTTACTAAACTTCGCATTGCTGGTAATGTCCCAAATCTGTACATTATCTTTGTCTTTAGCTTTCCGAATGCCACGTCCAATACTTTGGATAACACGCACAAAACTCTTTCCCGGTTCCACCAGTACCAGATTGAAAATTCGTGGAATGTTAATGCCGACTGCGGCAACTCCGTATGTAGCAATAGTAATAGTATTGTTTCCCGTATTAATCGAATCGTATTCTGATTTACGATCTTTACTTTTCATATTGCCACTAACGAATACAACATCATCGCCTAGTCGCTCTACTAGACCCTGACCTGCGGCGATTCGATCAACCAATACAAGTGTATTGCCAGTCAGTGACATTTCTTGAATTTTCTTAGCCAAGTAATCAAGTCGCTTGTTGTTGGTTGTTAGGAATGTAAGTTCACTCTGGTAGTTATCATACACGACATCATCCATCATCTGTAGTATGGTGATATCACACGAAGACAATACGCCCTGATCCTGTAAATCACTTGCTGCTAGTTGGTGAACAACTTCACCCAGTCCTACTTCAAGACTTAGACGGTCGCTGTCTTCTTTTGGCACAGTACCAGTTAATCCCCAACGAATAGGAACATTACGGAAACTGCCAGTTAGCAATTTCTTTAGAACATCTGCTTTCGCCTGGTGTACCTCGTCAACCATGATACATACCACATCTTCGGCGAAATCATCCAGGCTCATTTCATTCTTGCCATCACGATAGTTCTTTTCAATAATATTCAAACTTTGCCATGTACAGATTGTGTGAGTTTTGCCATATTCTTTTCTGTCACCGAAATAAACACCGACATCCAGACCTAGATTGATATAATCTTCCTCTGTCTGTGTTACCAAGTCTTTGTTTGGCACGATAACAATACTACGACCATATGGTTCAATCAAGTTACTAAGCGAGGCAGTCATAAGTGTTTTACCAGCACCCGTAGCAATCTCTTGAATACTTTGTGGATTTGCTAGAAACTTATTGATAATCTCGACTTGATAGTCACGCAAGATAACTGGAGTACCAGCAACTGGATGACCTTCTGGCCAAGCTTTATCACCAAAGTGATCTTCGGCAATCATAGGGAACTCAATATTCCATTTGGAACGGCGGTCTTCTATTTCAATCTCGTATCCATCATTCTGAATGATGTCAAAGATATGAGGAAGAGCATTGACAAATGTGTTGCCGCCAACGGTAAAGAAACTAACACACCCATCCCATCTGCCTAACTTATACGCAGGAGTATGGCGGGCGTGTTGTAGGAAAAACTTGAGTTTCTTCTCGCACTTGCGCCGTGTAGTTAATTCTAAACCTTCTAGCTTACAATTCACTTCATCTTTAAGAATAATTTTACATTTCATGTTTATACTATACTACACTTTATGGTTAATGTCAATACTTTAATAAAGAAAGGGGCAAGTAAGAATCTTACTTGCCCCAGTTGTCCTGTTAGCATGTGAGAGTGACAGAGGAGGTGCCAAAAACTAACAGGGTGTTATCAGGATCGCTTCATACAGGTCATTTCCACATAGCGATCCCATTTTGTGCCGTTCATCTTTTGAAGGTCGGCAATCTTAGTGACCATACGCAAACTCATTTCGCGAAGGCGCGTACGGTTGTTGAACATATAATCAAGCAACGCATTTTCTTCTGTTTCACTAAAGTTATATTCGTCCAACATGCCATCTTTGACAATCTGCTTACAGCGAAGAAACTTGTCACGCATTGTATCAAGAGTTAGATCCAGATAGTGACAGCGACTCATGATAGCATCAAGGTGATCCTTAATCTTGCCGCGCGTTTTTTCAAACTTGATGTTAGTGATAAAGATTACCGAACCCTTGAACTCAAACTTGTCTGGAATGCCTTCTCTACGAAGAACACTGCTCTCACTGCGCCATGAAAGAAACCGACGTGGGCTACTGTCTAGTGCCGCTTTAAGCAAGTTTAGTGAAGTTTCATCATACAACACACTATCGCAATCGTCCAATACAAGAACACTTCCTGCGCCAGCATATTCATACAACAACTTATACAAACCAATCGGGCTTGCTGCGCCTTTTTCCATGCCGAACTTCATTCCAGTGCTGCCAGTTCCGCCAGATACAATATTCATAACATCTGCCTCACGGATTACCTGCTCAACACCATAGCTTTTACCAACACCAGGAGGTCCAGTAACAACCATACCACGCACAACTCCATTACAAGATGCGTGAGTCATATCTTCCAAGATTTGAAAGCGCTCACGCAGGCGACTGATAATCTGATCATCTGATTCCTCGGTGATTGATTCACCATCTTCGATTAGTGAATAATCATCTGCGCTATCAAGTTTGATTCGAATATTACGAGGAGGATATCCTGGGGTATCATTGCCGTCTACTGTGACGAAACCTCCATTAACGCCCATCTTGTAATCACGAACTAGCGTGAATACTTTGTCGTCTACTGGGGATTTATTGTATGTTCCGTTTTTTACGATTATCTGTGTCATTCTGGCTCTCACTTCCATTAAACTGATTCTATCTATACGTATATACTAGCATTACTGGGTGTGCTTGTCAAGCACTTTCTTGAATTTTTACATAATGAAATACAGTTTCATTACATTGGCTGAACTTGCTGACATCATGTGATTTAACCTTGCCAGTCATAACAAAGGACTTCCCCTCAATGATTCCAGAAACATCAGGCTCTTTATTAAAGAAGAATTTTATGATATTATCTTCCTGATTAACGCCTGTTACCAGGTGAATGCCAATCTTAGAAATATATTTGACATCTTTTATTTCTACCTGCATCTGATATCTCTCGCCTACTATGCCGATAAACTCACTCTTGTCGCGCATGTCATCGAACCATTGGTCCAATATATCACGCTTGGTAGTGATACGAAAACTATTCGGAATGCTGGCAAGAATCGCTACACCATAGTTGCTTGTTTTTTCTTCACTAATAGTTTCCATGACAGCGGTATCAAAACCGCTTAGGTT